>Ga0209396_1001855_pt1 | contig 22839 bp, 17 predicted proteins | sample GOMGulsemesocosm_6_FD_184638 | JGI IMG/M metagenome (GOLD analysis project Ga0209396, IMG submission 184638) | Methane-oxidizing microbial communities from mesocosms in the Gulf of Mexico - GOM8C Gulf of Mexico (SPAdes) (version 2) | ecosystem: Environmental > Aquatic > Marine > Cold seeps... | reverse complement strand
TCAGAAAATGCATTCCATTCAGCTGCTGAAAATGATTGAATATCTTCATCACAAACTGCATTTACTGTCGAATTCCCTTCTGTTTCAAATTTAGCAACAAGCGTAGCAATATCTTCTGCTTTTTTAGAATCGTTATTGTACCATGAATTGTACAACTGAATAAAAATCCACTGCGTATGCTTATAATAATCCGCATTTGAAGTACGTACTTCACGTGACCAGTCAAAAGAGAATCCTATTTTATCTAATTGTTCTCTATAACGCGTTACGTTCGCTTCCGTAGTTACTGCAGGATGTTGACCAGTTTGTATGGCATACTGTTCAGCAGGCAAACCAAAACTATCATATCCTTGCGGATGCAATACATTAAATCCTTGATGACGCTTGTAACGTGCATAAATATCACTTGCAATATACCCTAACGGGTGCCCAACATGTAATCCTGCTCCTGAAGGATAAGGAAACATATCCAATACATAATACTTTGGTTTATCAGTATTATTTGAAGCTTTAAACGTTTGGTTTTCTGCCCAATATTTTTGCCATTTGGCTTCTATTTCGTTGAAGTTATATTGCATTTTTGTGTCTTATTCACACCCCGTTTTTTCAATACGAAGTAGTTTATTTTATAAGTGCAAAGCTACTGTTAATGTAGGACAAAGAAAAATTGAACTGACGTAAAAGATTGGAATATGATTTTTGCTATTAGAAAAACAAAATGTTACCCAAATTCCTTAATTAATTTTTCATTAACTTTATAGATGCCATTGAAAACAAAGGAACCATTACAATTATTACCTCAGTAAAAAATAAACAAGTAATAATTTTAATTCAGGATTCTGGTATGGGTACCCCAAAACGAACATTTAATAACAACTTTTATTCTTTTCTTAATCACAGTAAAAGGAAGAGATAGGGTTAGGCATCTGTATTTATCAGGACATCTGTAATAATAACCAAGATGAAATTGAGATAAATAGTGACGTTAAGCATTATAATCTATTGTTATGGAGCATGGCAAAAAATCTAAAGTAAGTTTTAAAAACTATCAAATTGCTTTGATTATTGACATTTTAATATTGCTATCCATCATTCCATTCGTCTATGATCATTTCAATGACACCGCCAATGAAGTAGCCTTAAGTAAGGCGATTCAACAATCAGAACAAATATCAAGAACCATAAAAGAGATTCGTCATTTATACACAAGTGAAGTTATAGATATCATTGAAAAAAGTGGGGACATGAACATTACCCACGACTATTGGAATAAAAAGTATGACACCCTTGGAGGAGCTGTACCTTTGCCAGCGACTTTTAGCATGTTATTAGCAGAGAAAATAAGTGTTGATGGAATAAGCGTAAACTTATATAGTAAGTATCCATTTCCTTTAAGAAAAGATCGGGTATTAAGCCAATTCGAAAATGATGCCTGGGAGCATTTTTTGGCCGACCCTAAATCAGACAATCCTTATTACAAATTTATTGAAAACGATAATCAACTTCAATATGCAATACCCGACAGAATGATTAATGTTAGTTGCATAAACTGTCATAATTCTCACCCAGAAACACCAAAAAAAAATTGGGAATTAGGAGATATTCGTGGTGTTATTTCAATTACAAAGCCTGTTCAAAATGTAGCACTAGTTGTGACAGCTAATAATAAGACCTATGTACTTCTGGGATTAATTATAATATGTAGCCTCTTGATTACCTATTTCACAGTAAAGATGAACAAATTATCTAAAAATGAAATTGACAATTTATTGATAGAAACGAAATCACAACTCACAAAAACTGAAAAAGTCAAAAAGAAACTGTCTCACAAAACAAATGACTTGGAATTGACTCTTATAAAGTTAAAAAAGACACAACAAACACTTATCCAATCAGAAAAAATGGCCTCCTTAGGAGTGCTTACTGCTGGTATTGCACATGAGATTAACAATCCTATAAATTTTATTTCTAGCGGTGCCAATGGCCTGGATAAAGACTTTCAGGATTTACTACGTATTTTAAATAAACTAAAAGAACTGCCCCTAGATGGAAAGCCCCTAAAAGAAAGAGCTGAAATTATCCGTAAATTAGAAGAAGAGCTTGCCTTTGATGATATCATTAAATACATTCCTCAAACTATAAAAGATATTAAAGAAGGTGTAAATAGAACTGCAGAAATTATAAAAGGACTACTGCTTTATTCCAGATCTGACGAAACTGAACTTCAAAAAATGGATATCCATGAAAGTATAGACGCTTCATTGGTGATTTTAAGAGATAAGTTTAAAGACAACATAAAAATTGTTAAGCAATATGATTTTGCTATTGGAAAAATAGAATACTACCCTGGGCAACTTAGCCAAGTATTTACCAATTTAATTGATAATGCTATAGATGCTATAAAAAATAAAGGAACCATTACCATTACTACCACATTAAAAAATAAACAGATAGTAATTTCAATTCACGATACTGGAACAGGTATCCTTGATGAAAATTTAACAAAAATATTTGATCCTTTTTTTACCACAAAAGACGTGGGAAAAGGTATAGGACTAGGTCTTTCTATTTGCCAAGGAATTATTAATAACCATAAAGGTAAAATTGAGATAAAAAGTAACGCAGAAAAGGGAACTGAATTTCTAATAACATTGTCCGAGATTCCTAAATAAAGAAAATTGGAATTTAAAAAGATGAAAAAAACATTTATTGATAATGAACACATTACCTTCTTTCTTTTTAATTTATCTCAAAACCTCTGGTAAAGACAATATAAGAAAAGTAATATACGAATTCATAAAATCCGAAAATTATGACAAAAGAAAAATATAGCGTCCTTTATGTTGATGATGAAGAGCTTAATTTAAGAGCTTTCGAATCTGATTTTCGTAGGGAATTCAATATTTTTAAGGCAACCTCTGCCAAAGAAGGATTGGAAATTCTTCATAAGGAAAATATCCATATTGTTGTTTCAGATCAACGAATGCCAGAGGTAACAGGAATAGAGTTTCTCAAAAAGGTGAAAAGCAAAAACCCAATCATTAAACTCATTATTTTAACTGGTTATACGGATTACGATGCTTTAAAAGAAGCCATTAACCAGAATGTGCTTTGGAGGTATATAAACAAACCATATGATCATGAAAATTTAAAATCTGTAATGCATAGAGCCAGTGAGGCATACCAATTAGAGATTGACAAAATTGTTATCCAGAATGAATTGGTCTTACGTAGAGATTTGTTAGACAATATGATGGATACTGCCTTAGATGGCATTATTACCATTGATGAAAACCACAATGTTGTAGATATAAACAAAGCAGCCTGTAAATTATTCGGGTATAATTTTGACGAATTAATCGATAAGTCCGTAAAAATATTAATACCTAAAGATAAACATGACATTTTCATTGAGTTATTCAATTCTTTTAGAAATAAAAAAAACATAACAAAAAAACTATGGAGTCAACTTCCGATTGTTGGATTAAACTCAAAAGGAGAAAAGATATTTCTAGAATCTTCTTTGTCTATGCAAAAAAGCCCTTGCGGACATTATTATCATGCCTTTGTCAGGGATATTACTGCAAAACTAAAAATTGAAAGAAAACATAGAGAAAGTGAACGTAGACTTAAAGAAGCCCAGCATTTAACTCATATTGGTCATTGGAGCTACAACCTAGTCAAAGACAAACATTATTGGTCGGACGAATTATATAGAATCTTAGGAATGCTTCCTGGAGAAATTGAAGCAAGCTTGGAAAATTATTCTAATAATGTTCATTCAGATGATAAAGAAATATTTAGAGAGAAATATTACAATGCTTTAGAATTAAAGGAACCCTTTGATATTAATTACCGCTTACAAGTTAAGGACGATTCAATTAAATATGTTCATCATATCGTTAAATTTAGAATGGAAGCTAATAGTAATATTAAAAAAATATTTGGCACAGTTCAAGATATTACTAAACAAGTAAAAATACAGGAAGAACTAGTATTATCAAAAGAACAAATTGAAACGAGTGAAAAACAATTTCGTGAGCTTTATGAAAAATCTGGAGATGCAATATTAATACTTAAAAATGGAACTTTTATAGACTGTAATGTGGCAACAGTAAAAATGCTTAACTATAAAACAAAAAATGAATTTCTTAATATACACCCTTCAAAAATATCACCAAAGCATCAACCTGACGGATTAGACTCATTTACAAAAGCAGAGCAAATGATCAGTCTTGCTTTAGAAAAAGGAACACATCGTTTTGAGTGGGTACATACTAAAAGTAACGGAACGCATATCCCTGTAGAAGTATTACTAACGGCTATTAGCAATGAACCACAAAACAGAGTAATTCATTGTGTTTTGAGAGATATTACAGAGCGTAAAAAAGCAGAAAAAACCATCGTTGAAAGCAATCTGCGTTTTAACCAATTGGCCAATAACACCTCCGATGTATTCTGGCTTGGAGATACAACAGATATAAATAATATTAAGTGGTTATATATAAGCCCTGCGTTTGAGAAAGTATGGCAAAGTACTCCAGAAGAACTCTACCAAGATGCTTCCATATGGTACAACTGTATTCATGAAGAAGATATTGAACGTATTGGCACTACCTTTATGGATTTTATATTAGAAAAAACAAAAACTTACAATGTGGTATTTAGAATTGTAAGAAATGATGGTACAATTAGGAATATATCCGCAAATGGAAATCTAATTAAAGACGCTAACGGCAAAGTTATACGTGTTGCAGGTATTTCCAGAGATATTACCGAACAGGTAAAAAGTGAAGAAGAAATTAGAGCATTAAACAAAAATTTAGAAGGCCTTGTAAAACAAAGAACAGAAAAACTTATTCAATCAGAAAAAATGGCATCATTAGGAGTGCTTACTGCAGGTATTGCACATGAAATTAATAATCCTATAAATTTTATTTCTAGCGGCACCCATAGTCTCGATAATGATTTTAAAGATTTTTTACACGTTTTAAATAAACTAAAAACAGTACCTAAAAACGAAGAATCCTTACAAGAAAGAGCTGAGAATATTCGAAAATTAGAAGACGAGTTTGATTTAAACGAACTCATACAATATATCCCGCAAACTATAGAAGATATTAAAGAGGGCGTAAATAGAACAACAGAAATAATAAAAGGCCTCCTACTTTATTCTAGATCTGACACAAGTGAATTGCAAAAGGCAAATATTCATGAAAGTTTAGACGCTTCTTTAGTACTTTTAAAAGACAAGTTTAAAGATACTATTAAAATTATTAAACAGTATGATTTTTCAATTGAAGAAATAGAATGTTACCCCGGACAACTTAGCCAAGTTTTTACTAACTTTATAGATAACGCTATTGATTCCATAAACCATAAAGGAATTATCACAATTACTACTGTATCAAAAAACGGACAAGTAGTAATTTCAATTCAAGATACTGGTGAAGGAATCTCTGATGATATTTTAACAAAAATATTTGACCCTTTCTTCACGACAAAAGAAGTGGGAAAAGGTACCGGATTAGGCCTCTCTATTTGTCAGGGAATTATTAATAATCATAAAGGTAGTATTGAGGTAAAAAATAACGTAGAAAAAGGAGCAGAATTTATAATAACACTGCCAATTAATTTTAAACAAAAAGAAAATGGAGCATAAAAAGTTAATCGTTTTATATATTGACGATGAAAATATAAACCTCCGAGCTTTTAAATCAACCTTTAGAAGAGAATTTATAGTTTATACAGCAAACTCTGCAATAGAGGGTTTAAAAATATTACAAGCTGAAAAAGTAGATGTTATAATAACAGATCAGCGTATGCCAGATACTACTGGCGTTGAATTATTAAAAAAAATTCAAGAACTCTTTCCTTCTATTCCTCCAAGTAGATTAATACTTTCTGGTTTTAGCAAAACTCAAGCTATCGAAGATGCCTACACAAAATATAATTTATTTAAATTTATTTCTAAACCTTGGAATAAAAAAAATATACGTGAGATAATATATGAATCTATACAAGCTGAAAATCTTAAAAAAGCTGAAAATCTTAAAAAAGAGAAATATAACATCCTTTATGTAGATGATGAAGAAATTAATTTAAGGACTTTCGAAAATAATTTTCGCAGAGAATTCAATGTGTTTAAGGCAATTTCTCCAAAAGAAGGTTTTAAAATTCTTGAAAAAAATAAAATTCAAGTGGTTATTTCAGACCAAAGAATGCCTGAGATGAGTGGAATTGAATTTCTAAAAAAAGTTAAAAATAACGATCCAAATATTAGACTTATTATTTTAACAGGTTATACAGATTTTGAACCATTAAAAGAAGCTATTAATGACAATACACTCTGGTGGTTCCTAAACAAGCCTTATGATTATGAATATTTAAAATCAATAATAAATAAAGGTGTTGACTCCTATCAATTAAAACTTGACAAAGATATTCTTAATAAAGAGTTAGATTTTCGAAGAGAACGACTAGAGAAAATGATGGATACTGCTCTTGATGGTATTATCACAATTGACGAAAACCAACATATTATTGACATAAACAAAGCAGCTTGTAAATTATTCGGGTATCATTTTGATGATTTAAAAGGTAAGCCTATAACTGTATTAATACCTAAAGAAAAACAAACAATACACTCTGAACATATCGAAACTTTTAATATTGAAACAGATCTAATAAAAAAAACAGGTAGTCATATGGAGATTATTGGATTGACATCAACTGGAAAAAAGGTTTGGTTAGAATCTTCTTTTTCTAAGCAAAAAAGCTCTGATGGATATTATTATCATGCTTTTATTAGGGATATTACTGAAAAGTTAAAAACCGAAAAGAAACTTAAGGAAAATGAGTTTAGGCTAAAAAAAGCGCAGCGAATAGCTCATGTTGGCTACTGGAACTACGACTATATTAATAAAAAGCATTATTGGTCGGATGAGCTATTTAGGATTTTAAATATGTTGCCTAGAGAAATTCAAGAGTCTTATGATATTTATTCTAACACTATTCATCCTGATGATAAAGATAGGTTTCAAGAAATCCATTTCTATGCTATAGAATTTAAGAAGCCTTTTAACATTAGTTATCGTCTACAATTTAATAACTCCTCAATTAAATATGTTCAACATATCGTTGAATTTGATTTTGATGCCAATAGTAATGCAACCAATTATTTTGGTACAGTTCAAGATATAACGTCCAAAGTACTTACGGAACAGAAGCTTAACGAGAGTGAAGAACGATTTAGATTAGCTATGCAAGGAGCTAATGATGGTTTATGGGATTATAATATAATTGAAAATACCGTTTACTACTCCCCCGGATATAAACAAATGCTAGGCTATACTGATACCGATGTGAAAAATGAAGTTAGCACTTGGGAAAAGCTTTTACACCCAGATGATGCTGAAAAAGCAATACAAGAATTTGATGAGTTTCTAAACAAACCAATTGAAAAAACTACATATGTAGCTGAATTTAGACTGAAACACAAAAACGGAACCTATAGAAACATTCTCTCTAGAGCCTTTGGCTTACATTCTGAATCAGGTAAATTAATCAGAATTATAGGGACTAATACAGATATAACACCTCTTAAAAAGTTTGAAAAAGAATTATTGGAACTCAATAATAGTCTAGAAAAAAAAGTAGCACTTAGAACAAGAAAACTAGAAAATGCCAATAAACTTCTCAAAGAACAACATCGCGTTATTGAAATGCAGAAAAAAAACATGGTTAATGAGATAAAGGAAATTCATCACAGGGTAAAAAATAACTTGCAAGTAGTAAATAGCCTGCTATCGCAACAATCACGTAAAATTGAAGATAAAAAAACCCTTAGTATTTTTAAAGAAGTTCAGAATAGAGTAATATCAATGTCGCTACTTCATGAAACGCTATACCGTACTGATGATTTAAAAAACATCAATATTGAAAATCATTTTAAAGAATTAATTAAAAATCTTGTAAAAAACTATGAAGTTGAAAAAATTGTGACTTTAGATATTAATATTGAAAAACTAGAATTCGGATTAAAGACATTAGTCCCTTTGGGATTAATTATTAATGAAATAATAACAAACTCCCTAAAGTATGCTTTCAAAAAAAGTGAAAAAGGGGCAATCAATATTTCATTATTGCATATTGAGAATCTAAAATATAAATTATTAATTGGAGATGATGGAATTGGAATAAGTAAAGAAGCTTGGGAGGGGGATTCTACCTCTCTTGGAAAAAAACTTATTCATATTTTTACTAAACAATTAAATGGTACAATAGAGTTACTGGATAAACCAGGAACCAATTTTAAAATATTGTTTGAAAATATTGACAATTAAAACTAGCCTTCTATAAACAGGACTCTTCCAGAAGCCATTGGATAAACTAAAAGGAATTCATAATCCTAGATGTGAGTTTTTTAAATATTGGAGAATACTATTACTTGGTTTATCTAATTATTTTAAGTTCCTTCTCCTCAAAAAAGGGTGATTTATTGTCAAATTGAGACTGTCGAAATCTATAAAACACTGATCCCAAAATAACTTCCACATCCCAATAACTATCAGGACTGTTTGACAACTATTGTTTTATAAAGCAGTTCTTACACTCTCCTCTTGTGGCAATAAACAATTATAGATAAATGAATTTACAGGTGTTTCAATTCCCAACTCAATTCCTTGTTTTACAATATAACCATTGAAGTTTTCTAATTCACTTGGTTTCTTTTCCATCATATCTCGTTGCATAGAAGCAGTTGTTTCAAATGGCATTTGATGAAACATTTTAAGGGTTCGTTCCACATCAGCATCAGAAATTAATATCTCTTTTGCATTTGCAATTTGCTGTATTTCATTTGCTGTATTTAGCATCATTTCCATAATCACTTCGTTTTGCTTCATAACACCAAACGAACTTCTTGTTAAAGCCCCAATACCACTTACTGTAGTAATGAAAAGATACTTTCTCCAAATATCTAAATGAATATCCTTTGACAATTTATTTTTAAACCCCGCTTGATCAAAAACCAATTTCAATTGATTCATCCGTTCAGTTTGGGTATTGTCATATTCTCCAAAAATAATTTCTGGTTCAAATGCAAAATGGTTAATCACTCCATAATCTTCAACTTTACTAACAATTTTACACAAACCAGCAAGAACATTTTCTCTTTTTAAAATAGCACGTAATTTATCAGCATTATCAGCACCATTTTGTAATGGCAATACCATAGTGTTTTTACCCACAATAGGTTTAATTATTTCTGCTATATCTGTGATTTGCCAGGATTTTACTCCAAGTAGTATCAAGTCAGGATTCTTTGGGATTCTGATATCATCTGTTACTTCAGGATGAATGATGAAATCTCCATTGATACTTTTTATTTGCAGCCCATTATTCCTAATAGCGGCTAGCTGTTTTCCTCTAGCAATAAAAGTTACCTTAAAGCCTGCTTTATGCAATTTAGCACCAAAATATCCTCCAATTCCACCAGTACCAAATACAACAATATTCATTTTTTTAAAATCTAAAAGTTCCTATCAAATTTAGTCTTAAACTTCGAAAGCCAAAAGTTTAGTTAATTTAATTATCAGTTCTTTATACTTTTAGTATTTTTACCCTTTACTTACACTTATTTTATGAGCAATTCTTTTGATAAATATCAAAAACGTCGATTAATATCTTCATACTTCTCGGTAGTACTTAGTATTACTTTAGTATTGTTTTTATTAGGAGTTTTAGGAATGTTACTTATCAACGCTCGTAAAGTAGAAACACTCTTTAAAGAAAAAATTGCACTTTCAATTGATTTAAAAGAAAATGTAAAGCAAATTGAAATTGATCAACTGCAAAAGAATTTAAAACTTTCTGACTACGTAAAATCAACTCGTTTTATTTCAAAAGAAGAAGCTGCTGAAATTGCACAAGTAGAAAACGGAGAGAAATTCATGGATTTTATTGGTTATAATCCATTTCAAAACTCCATAGATGTATATTTAAATAGCGAGTTTGTCACGTTAAATAAACTAGAAGAAATTAAAACTGACTTATTGCAAAAAAGCTATGTTGATGAAGTTCGTTATGACGTGGACCTAGTTTCATTAATGAATAAAAACGTAAAAAGAATTAGCTTCTGGTTAATTGCCATAAGCGGGATTTTTGCTTTTATTGCCATGTTGTTAATTAACAGCTCAATACGCTTGGCGGTATATTCAAAACGATTTATCATTAAAACCATGCAAATGGTTGGTGCAACAAAACACTTTATTAGGAGGCCATTTATTTGGAAAAGTATCCGTTTAGGAATTATTGGTTCATTACTATCCGTAGTCGGTTTGGTAGTAGTTGCTTTTTATCTAGATAAAAACTTACCTGAATTGAATATCCTTTCAAATCCAACGATTTTTGCGAGTTTATGTTTAGGAGTCGTTCTTTTAGGAATTATCATTACATGGATTAGCACATTTTTTGCTACCCAACGTTTCCTAAATTTAAAAACAGAAGATTTATACTAGCCAACAACTGGCATTTTAACATATTATTTCTACTATGAGTAAAGAAAATAAACCAGATTTCATCTTCAAAAAAGCAAATTACAAACTAATGTTTATTGGCTTGGCAGTAATTGCCATTGGTTTTTTATTAATGTCTGGGGGGGGTAGTGACGACCCAAAAAATTTTAATCCTGAAATATATAATTTCAGACGTATTCGTTTAGCCCCAACATTAGTATTAATTGGTTTTGGAATTCAGATATATGCTATTCTTTTTAACAAGAAGAAAGAAGACTAAATGGAAATTATCAAAGCAATTATCCTTGGGATTATTCAAGGTTTAACTGAGTTTTTACCTGTATCTTCTTCAGGACATTTGGAGCTTGGAAAAGCAATTTTAGGTGACACTTCCGTAGGCGAAGAGAGTCTGCTATTTACTGTCGTATTACATTTTGCAACTGCTTTAAGTACTGTTGTTATTTTCAGAAAAGATATTATAGAATTATTAAAAGGATTGCTTCAATTTAAATGGAATGAGGAAACTCAGTTTGCATTTAAAATTGGGATTTCTATGATTCCTGCAGTACTTATCGGATTGTTTTTTGAAGAAGAGCTGGAACAACTTTTTGGAGGAAGTATTCTATTAGTAGGCTTTATGCTATTGATTACGGGTTTATTGCTATTTTTAGCAGACAGAGCAAAGGACTCTACCAAAAACGTATCCACTCCTAACGCTATTATTATTGGGATATCGCAAGCAATTGCAATGTTACCGGGTATTTCTCGCTCTGGAGCAACTATATCTACTTCCGTTTTATTAGGAGTAGACAAAACTAAGGCAGCTCGTTTTTCCTTTTTAATGGTGGTGCCATTAATCTTTGGAAAAATTGCTAAGGATGTATTGTCTGGAGATTTGTCTTTTGAAAGCAATCAAATCATTCCGTTATCAGCTGGATTTATTGCTGCTTTTGTTTCAGGCCTTTTTGCCTGTACCTGGATGATTGCTTTGGTAAAAAAGAGTAAACTATCTTATTTTGCTTACTATTGCTTTGCTGTTGGTATTATTGCCATTATTTATACTTTATTGAATTAAGAAGATGACTGCTGAAGAATTTAAATCCGGACAAATATTATTGATTGATAAGCCCTTAACATGGAGTTCTTTTCAAGCCGTAAACAAAGTACGATGGGTGATTAGAAAAGCCTTTGACATTAAAAAAATAAAAGTTGGTCATGCCGGAACTTTAGATCCTTTAGCAACTGGCTTATTAGTAATTTGCACCGGTAAATTCACTAAACGTTTGAGTGAATTTCAAGGGCAAATAAAAGAATATACTGGAGAAATTACTTTAGGAGGAATTACACCTTCATATGACCTCGAAAGTGAGGTGACAGAAACTTTTCCTACCGATCATATTACAGAAGAACAGATACACGAAACTACAAAACAATTCATTGGTGATATTCAACAAATGCCACCCGTTTTTTCAGCTTTAAAAAAAGACGGAAAACGATTGTACGAATATGCAAGAAACAATGAAGAGGTAGTTATAACACCAAGACAAGTTAATATATCAGAATTTGAAATCACAAAAATTGACCTGCCTAAAATAGAATTCAGAGTGGTTTGTAGCAAAGGAACTTACATTCGTTCTTTAGCTTTTGATTTTGGAAAAGCAGTTCAATCTGGTGGACATTTATCAAAACTACGTCGTACCAAAATAGGTGATTTTCATACTGATAATGCTATATGTCCTATTGCTTTTGAAAAGCAGTATTTAGGAGAAGTAACAGAATAACATCATACTGTCATTTCGAAACGCAACAACGTGAAGTGAGAAATCGCACCCTGAAAATCGCATAATCTGAATCAACGCAACATCTTTACTCTAGTGAGATTTCTCCTATCGTCGAAATGACAAATTTATTTTCTAAACAAAATCATAACGCTTACGCTAGCAAGCTGACTAAATCATCTACTATATTCTGCCCCTTATTTTTAGTATACCAAACTTGTAAATCTCTTTTAAAATCAGCCGTTAAGCCTCCATGCGCATTTTTAAAATCGTGCACCATGTTAGTAGCTTCACTAGGTCTAGGGCCAAAAGTGTTTAGTACTTCTTTAGTTTCTTTATCTATCATTATCAATTTCGGAATTGCTCTTCCTCCATTGGTTAAATGTTGATCCATTAGCTCAAGATTTTCATCTCTTAAAGCAATTTTTAAATCTATATTTTCATTTAGGTCAGCAACTTTATTAATAAATGGTAATACTTGAGCGCCATCTCCACACCAACTTTCTACTAACACCACCCATTCCACAGGAGTATCAAACTTCTTTATTTTTTCTACATGCTCCTCAGCAACTAGGCCTTTTTTATCCAAACGCCTCATACGTTTGTGACTTAGTAATGTAAAATCAATTCTCTTTTCACTCTGCTCTTCACCTGTAGCTGCTTTTTTCTCTACTAAATCTTCTACTAATTCTCTGTATGCAGTATATGTCATCATATCCATAAAAATTTATAACTTAATCTTTGACGAAAGATACTCCCCATACTTACTTTCGTATCTTTATCTCAAAGATAGGTACTCATTAAAACATAAATGCTGACTTTTATCAGTTGAACGAAATATTATACTCATGGAAAAAATACGATGCGGTTGGTGTGAAGGAAACGAAATTTATAAACAATACCATGATTTAGAATGGGGTGTTCCGGTATATGACGACCAACAATTATTTGAATTTTTGATTTTGGAGACTTTTCAAGCTGGTTTAAGCTGGATTACCATTTTAAAAAAGCGTGAAAATTTCAGAGTAGCTTTTGATTTTTTCGATTATAAGAAAGTCGCTGCTTATAATGAGGATAAGTATGAGGAGTTGATGCAAAATGCAGGAATCATCCGTAACAAACTAAAGATTAAAGCGGCTATTACCAATGCACAATTGTTTATGGATGTTCAAAAAGAATTTGGAAGTTTTTCTGAATATATTTGGGCGTTTACCAATGGAAAACCTATTACCAATACTGCAAAAACACTGGCTGAAGTTCCAGCAACAACGGAACTTTCCGATACTATTTCTAAGTCATTAAAAAAACGTGGATTTAAGTTTGTAGGTTCTACTGTTATTTACGCACACATGCAAGCTACCGGCATGGTAAATGATCATATTACTAGTTGTTTTAGGCATAAGGAAGTTTAAAAATATACATATAAAGGAAAAAACCTTCTCAATTAAAACTAGTTATAATTGAGAAGGTTTTTGTTAATTATACTGTATTCAAAAATTAAATAATTAGATTAAGCAAAAGTGGGGCAAAAAAGAAAATTCGTATTCATTATTATTTAAAATTGTTCTTCCAATTAATGTTTCTTTTTAGTGATCCATCTTGTGGATTTACTTTATGTTTCACTATTGGCTTACACTATTATATTCCCTTTTCTCCAATAATGTTACCCGATTAAATTACGAAAAACACAATGTTTACGGGACATCGGTAATATACAACCATTTATCATGCGTTTTATCAGAAATTCAACATTGTATTTCTTTATTGCTTTTACAAGCGCCTCGCAATTTCCTTTATTTTTCTATAAGGGAAGTAAACTCAAATTTATTTCCGTCGAATAATCCTTTGTCACTTAATTTTAATTCTGGAATCACTAATAATGCACAGAATGACATGGTCATATAAGGCGCTTGTAGTTTTACCCCAAGTTCCTTGGAACGCAAGTCTAATTTCTCATATGCATTAGCAACCTCGTAACCATCTTTTTCTGACATAATTCCGGCAACCGGCAATGGTAATACAAGTTCTTCTGTTCCGTTTGCTAAGGAAACCCCTCCTTTGTGTTTCACCACTAAATTTATGGCGTTTACAATATCTTCATCACTAACTCCAACGGCAATTATGTTATGACTATCATGTGCTACACAGGAAGCTAAAGCCCCTTGTTGCAACCCGTAGTTTTTTACAAATGCAACTGCAGGTGGTGCATCAAAATAGCGGTTTACAACTACAATTTTTAATACATCTTGAGAGATGTCACTTTCTAAGAATCCGTTTGTGTTAGTTAACTGAGCAGCTCCTCTTTTGGTGACTAATTGTCCATCTTCTACCTCAATAACTTTTATAGCTGATGAAGTTGATGGTACTTTTATTTGATCTACCGTAATTGACGAACAGTTAAAGTTATTAACTGGCTCTTCTTGTACTGAAGGAATTAAAGTCTTGTTGTTTTCCGCAACTAGCTCTCCATCAATATAGGTTTGGATAACCTTGAAGTTTTTTAAATCAGTCACCACACAAAAATCTGCAGGATCATTTTCTTGTAACAAACCAACATTCATGTTGTAGTGTTTTACAATATTGTAAGAAGCTGCTCTCAGCACATTCATTATAGCACAACCTTTAGCAACAGCTCTTTTGGCTAGTGTATTTATATGCCCTTCTACTAGATCATTTGGGTGTTTGTCGTCCGAACAGAACATAATTTCATCAGGATATTCATCCAATAAAGAAATCAGTTCATCAAAATTTTTGGCAGCACTCCCCTCTCTTATAAGGATTTTCATTCCATATTTTAGCTTCTCTAAGGCTTCTGATTTTGTAAAACACTCATGATCGGTAGTGATTCCTGCCTTTATATATTTCTTTACATCTGCTCCCGTTAATCCGGGTGCATGTCCATCAATTGGCTTTCCAGCATCCTTTGCTGCTTGTATTTTAGCCAATACCACAGGGTCATCAAACAATACTCCTGGAAAGTTCATCATTTCTGTGAGGTAATGAATCTCTGGTAAGGCTAATAATTCTTTTATATCTTCAACAGTAATTTCAGCACCAGCTGTTTCAAATACCGTTGCAGGCACACAAGATGGCGCTCCAAAATGAAACTTAAACGGTGTTTTTTGTCCGTTATTAATCATGTATTTTACTCCATCCACACCCAATACATTTCCTATTTCATGCGGATCAGAAATCGTCGCTACAGAACCATGACATACTGCCAATCGTGCAAATTCAGAAGGAATTAACATCGAGCTTTCCACATGTACGTGTGCATCAACAAAACCGGGAATGATATAGTGCTTTTCAGTAACGTTTTCTTCAATAATTTTAGAAATCACTCCATTTTCAATATGCACTGTTCCTCTAAAAAATCGTTTTGAAACAACATCTACAATATTTCCTGAAATTTTTTGAATACTCATATGCTAAACCACTTACTTTAAAATCTAATCATAAACCCACTGGTGGATGAGGTAAAAATAGGCAATACTACATAAGAATCGATTCCTAAGAAGATAAAATTAGTTAAATTTACAAAAAACAACCCATGCAGATACATAGCAATTTCGACGCCGGAAATATTGAAGTAGTTTCTATAAAACCTCAACACATTGAATTAATAATTCCTAAGGATACCAATTCTGAATTTCTACAATGGTTTTATTTTAAGATGTCGGATATTGAACTTGGGAGCGCACAAAACGTACGCATTACAAATGCTGGCGATAGTGCTTATCCTGATGGCTGGGAGAATTACCGTGTAAATGTGTCGTACGACAATGAAAACTGGTTTCGTATTGATACCAGCTATGAAAATGGTGTATTGACTTTTGATGTGCCTACAGACCAGCAAGAATTGTATGTGGCGTATTTTGAACCGTTTTCCTACACACAACATCTAGCGTTAACGGATACTGCTGCCAATAGCGACTTATGTAGCGTGGAATTGTTATGCAATAGTCCAGAAGGAAAACCCGTAGCATTATTGGTTATTGGTGAACCTAATACAAACAAGAAAACCGTTTGGTTTACGGCTCGCCAACACCCAGGGGAAACGATGACGGAATGGTTTATACAAGGTTTAGTGAATGACTTACTAGACGAAACCAATGAAACGAGCACAGTGCTTTTAAAAGAACATTGCTTTTATATTATCCCCAACATGAATATTGACGGAAGTATAGCCGGTAATTTACGTGTAAACACTTTAGGAATTAATTACAATAGAGAATGGGAAAACCCAAGTATTGGAAAAAGCCCTGAAGTATATTATTGCATAGAAAAAATGGACGCCGTTGGTGTTGATTTTTTAATGGATGTACATGGTGATGAAGCCATACCCTACAATTTTGTAACGAGCTTGATGGGTATCCCGAGTTTAAAGACCGATACTATTGAAAAGGAACATAAATTCAAACAACATTGGATGAACGTGACCAAAGAGTTTCAAGACGAACATAAATACGAAAACAGCTTGCCTGGAAAAGCTAACCTAAAAGTATGCTCCAAACAAATAGGAGAGCGTTTTGGACGCATGTCCTACACCTTAGAAATGCCTTTTAAGGATAGCGATGCCAACCCCAACATACAACAAGGTTGGAACGGAAAACGCTCCATGGAATTTGGTGCTTCGGTTTTAAAGGTACTAAAATTGAGTAGTGAAGAAGGGTTGTTTTAATACTTCTATAAAACGAATTTCTTTTTAATATAAGCTATCGAATAATGACACCATACCAAGAAAATAGAATCTATGTATATTCCGAAAGGATTAAGAAATTAGAAGAAAAAATTCCGCTTCTGAAAAAGCAACCACTTAAAGTTCTCGGTTTTGGGATACTTTTTTCTATTACAGGCCCAAACTATACTGGAGAATATGACTATATGGATGCTGAAAGAGATTCTATTGCCGATAGAGCCAATATGAGTTATATAAGCTTAGTAATTTGTTTTTTTGTTGGCTATATTTTCTTTTGTTTGCTAGGACATGTGGTATTTACCTATCAGGACAAACTCAAATTGAAAAAATTAAAAGTCCAACTCAAAGAAATTGAGGATGCAGCTGTTAAAAATAATCTTTAGATAGACAGTGATGCAAACCCCAATTTAAAACAAGGTTGGAACGGAAAATGCTCTATGGAATTAGGGAAATCTGTGTTAAAAGTTGTTGTTTTAAGTAGCAAAGAGGGGCTATTTTAATTTATACAAAGTGTTTGTGTAAGGACTAATAATAGGAAAATAGGTGAGTATTTTCAATCTAATCACCCTAATTTAACAAAAAGGCTTGAATTTTCGATTATGAAATTCAAGCCTTTTTTACGCTTACGCTGTATTGATAAATAATTTTTTAATATTACTGAACTCTACCAAAACCTCCATTACTCCCTAGTCCGTTACATTCTGGAAATAAAATTCCATTTATGTCATCATTTGGAATAGCACACATAAAAGTCTTCGTTACTGTTTTTATACAATCTTCATATTCTGCCGTTACAGTAGCTTGAGTAATCCTATTGTCAATAGAAGCAGCTACTTGTCTTGGATTGCTTGTTGAAGCTGAATATAATTGAGTAGAACCATTTTGACGCTTAATAGTCCAAGCATATGTAGTTCCTGAAGGAAAATTACCTCCCGCATGAAGATAAACAACATCTGCTCCACTATGAGTTCCATCAAGATATTCATCTAAAATCGCTAATGAATATGTAGTACAATCAATTGGAGGAATACCACACGATAAGATATTTCTAGTAACCGTACAGTTTAATGGACCAACACCTACAACAGATATAGTTCCTCCTGAAAAATTAATTCCAAAAGAAAACGTAACAGTGTTTGTTCCTTGTCCACTAGCTATAGTAATATTTCCACTATCTACAGTCCATGTTATACTAGGATTCATATCAGGAGAAGAATAAGTATACGTTAATGTTTGATTTGGGTAAGCACATTTAGGACCTGTTACACCACAATCTAATGGTAATATAAGAATACCTCTTTCGGAGTCAGAGTTTATAGTTTCCCCAATAGTAAAAACCTCATTAGTTTGAATGTTTTCTAAATCAGAAGAATCTGAATCACAAGAATAGAGAAAAGTAAATAGGATACTTAATAATAGATAATTGATTTTTTTCATAATAAATAAATGTTGATTATTAATAGCATTTTAAATAGCTAACAACAACTTAATATAAGTTGTTTACGACCTACAGTTCTTCATTTGTTCCTTTCTTACCCATTAATTTTGCTTTTTTTTAAATATTTTGGGTTTATTAAGTAACAGAAATTACCCTGTCCAAATCTACAACAAGCAGTTCAGGAAAAAATAAAGGTTTGTATTGCTATTGGTAAGGGGAAAATTGTGTCTATACAGTCTTGAAAAAGAGGTGGAGAAATTATATAAAAACCTTGATGTGATTAATTAAAACCTCTCCAACCTTCGGCCACCTCTCTTTTTAAGGAGAGGAAAAACCCCGTTAAAACAAAATAAGGAAGAGCATATGCGCTCTGCCTTATCTTAACTATAAACTTAAAAGCTAATTTAAATCTGGTTACAAAGTGTTGCTTTTTAAGCACATAAAAAATGCCCAAATATACATTTACTTAATTATAAATTCTTTTTTCACCATACTGCCTTCTGCTAATAATATTACTGTAATTTGTTTACCTGTAGGGTTTTCCCCTTGACCACGCTCAATAATTTGAGCTTTACCAAATTCATCAGTGACAACTTTATACTCACCAAATGGTTGCCATAATTTCACACTAACTTCAGCATTTTCAACTGACTTCCCTTGACATTTAACTGTTAAAACAGTATTTAATTGCCAAAAGCTTTCTATTGGGTAAGTTACCTCCGATTTTTCATCTATTACGATATCTTTAGCTGCACAATTTGTTGATAATAACATAACTTCTGAACCAACATCATCATCCTTAGAACAACAGCAAATAGAGATAAGTATTAATGACATAATAAAGAGGGGTTTGAATTTGATTTTTTTGTAATTCATAATTGATAGTTTTGGTTTCTAATTTTTGCTACTACAGAGGCCACCTCATCATTTTATATATTATGCCTAGAAGAACAACTATATACATTGCATACTTCATATACTTTAGAATAATATTAATTCTGAAGACAACTCTATAAATTTAGTAAGATAGTAAGGTAGTAAGGTAGATGACTGAAGAAAAAGAAACACTTATGCATAAACATCTGTTTTTCAACCCCATAAAGATACAAAAAACACATAATATATTTGATGTTTCGTAAAAAAAACTAACTTATTTCTATAAACAGAACATAGGTATTCAGCTGATTATCAATAATATACAGTGGTAAACAAAAAAAACTCTACAGGAATGTAAAGTCTTTTTGTTTTTATATCTTAAAGTTAATTTTAATTTTTCTCAAAGGTTAAATAATCTGTTCCACCGTTACCTCCACTGACATCTATAAGTTCAACTTTTGAAGGAGAATGAGAAATAATATCCCAGTCATCATTTAAATCTTCAAAATCATTGGTAAGGTTAAAGTGAATGTTAAAATCTAAATCATTTGGACTATCATCAGTGCTATTACTATCCGTAATACTCCAAGTACCCTGATAATCATTAACCCCATTACCGGAATCAAGAACCTTACTGCTATTAAAAATAAATTTATATCCGGCAAAATCCTTGGTGTCATCAACGCCTGAATCGATAAATAATGAAATTCGCCAAGTTCCCTCTTGAACATTGGTTTCAATTTGTGCTTGTGTTTGATTTTGTGCTGGCGGAAAAATTACACGATCGTCGTCTGAACACGATACGCTTGCCATTGTAAAAGTTAAAAAGATGAACAGACCCGTTTTAATACCTATTGCTTTCATGATAAAAAATTTAGTAGTGACGGGGTGTTATTAAGTTGCACTAAGATACGTATTTTTTATAACACATCTACACACAAGTAGCTGTATTTTAGGTGTTTATTATTTTAGGATGAAATAGAAAAGGGTGCCAAAACAAAAAAGCCTAACAGACTGTTAGGCTTTTTTACAATATTAAAGATATAAGGTATCTATTTCACTTCTTTTAAAGCGTTATTTATCAATGTAGATAAATGTGCTTTATGCGCTTTTGTAATGATGTTACCATTGCTATTAGCCGCCATTCTTTTAATGTTCTTGATATTATATAACACCATAGATTTTGATACGTTTCCGTAACGTCCGTTTGAACTTCCGGTAAGAATGTCTATTAACATGTTTACATATTCTACTTGTAAATTTTGACGGAACGTATTTACGTTACCATAAATATCTGCTTTAAATATTCCGTTATTTAAATCGGTCATATATTCACCAATATCATATGTGTTTCCGTATAATTCAGAATCTACCACACGCTGTAAAGTATTGTAATGTAACAAGTGACGTAATACATTTCTTTGGTTACGTAACACATTTCTATGCAACTTAGGATCTTCTGGTCCGCTAAAGAAGTTAAAGCCTCTACGTTGGCGTGCTAAGTAATTGTACAACTCCTTAGGTGTATTATTAGCCGTTGGAGCAAAAAGATGGTCGTTTAAAGCCTTCATTGCTTTTTTCTGCTTTGCGTATTCTACTGGAGTATACGGTTGCTTTGCATTTGCTTGCCCTTGCATTGCTCTTTCCACATACACACCTCCTATAAACCTTGAAATTACATTTGACGCACTTGCAGCTTGTCCTTGTAAAATAGCATAGGCATTGTATAATTCTTGATACGATTTTCCTTCGCTATTATATTGACCTTTTAACTTCCCTAATAATTCTTTCACCAATATAATACGGTTAATAGAATAGGTAATTTGATCGTTCGATAAATCGCCAACCATTACTCTAGGGTCAATTGCTTTCCCTGGACTACGCATATCATCAGCATCATTACCAAAAATTAATTCTGGCTCAGTAGATCGCTTTAAAATAGCATCTAATTCTGATTGATTGTTTACCTTTTTGTATCCAAATTCAATTGCCCATAAATCGTATGGCCCTAAAGTTGTTGTAAAATAATGTCCTTGTTGTGTTCTGTCGTTTGTAATGTTTATCGCTTCATAATCCATTACTGAACCTGTTAACGCTTTTCCTTGGATAAACTTTTTGTCCGCTAATTGTGCTGGACTATACAACTGACTTGATTTCATGTTATGGTTTAATCCAAGTGTATGCCCTACTTCATGCATAATAAGATGCGTCATCGCTTCTTGTTTCATACCATTCATTTCTTCTGTAGAGATGTCTAAGGTATTCAGTGCTGTTTGTCCGAACAATACATTTTCATGTACTAAATGTCCTAATGAACAAACTGAAAGTGATTGGTTTGGTGTTTCTGATTCTAACTCAGCAGTATCTAAATTATGTAATTCAAACAGTTTATCATATCGCACTCTGTTGGTATGGTGTACATATTCCAACATTACATCAGCACCCATAATTTCTCCTGTTCTTGGGTTCACAAAAGATGGTCCGTATCCTCCAAAAGGTGGATTTGGAGAAGAAGTCCAACGTAATACGTTATATCTAATATCTCCAGCGTCCCAATCGGCATCATCTGGTTGTACTTTTACTTGTACTGCATTTTTAAAACCTGCTTTTTCAAAAGCTATATTCCATTTTAAAACTGCATTGGTAATCGTTTCTCTAAAAGCAATAGGTGTGGTGTTTTCAATCCACCATACAATAGGTTCAACTGGCTCAGAAAGAGCAGCTGAAGGATCCTTTTTTACTAGGTTCCAACGGTGAATCATATCACGGTAAGGTGTTGCACTTGCAGATGTCATATCCGTTACATTAGTAGAAAAATATCCTACTCTAGGGTCGTCCATTCTTGCCACAAAATCATTCTCTGGCATTGCTATTAAACTGTGGTATACTTTTACACTTACATTTCTACCATCGGTTACAGCAGCAGAACCACCATTTAATACCGATGATTTTGAGTATACATACTCAATTGCCAAATCCGTATTTAATGGGTAATTACGTATTGCGTTAATCTTTGTTTTATTTTTATCTAAACTTCCTAATGAAAATGATGTAGACGATTGTCCTGGGAATTTAGGTGGCTTTACTTGTGAAAGTGTTTCTTTTAAAAACAAATCATTGGCCTTAATTAAATACAATCCTTTTTTTTCATCACTAGCTTCAATTTTAAGACTAGCCATAATCCCTTCACTAACGTTTGCATCTGCTGATTTTGAGATGGGGTTATTAGGATCGAAATAGTAAGCGTTGTTTTTAGCTACAAACTCTATTTTATCAAAATACTTATTTAGTTCGAATACTTTTGAGCCCCTGTACGACCCTCTAAAAGCACCAGCATCCATAACACCGTCAGCAATTTGACTAAAGTAGATAAACTCTTTTTTTAACTGATCTTTAGAAACCAGCATTTGTATTGATCCGTTAATAGTATCTTGATAAACGGTAAACAATCCCTCTATCTTTTTACTTGTTTTAGTTAAGTCAGCGATAGTTTTTTTCTTGTCTTCCTTTTTTTTAGGAGCCGCTTGTTCT
>Ga0209396_1001854_pt1 | contig 22857 bp, 19 predicted proteins | sample GOMGulsemesocosm_6_FD_184638 | JGI IMG/M metagenome (GOLD analysis project Ga0209396, IMG submission 184638) | Methane-oxidizing microbial communities from mesocosms in the Gulf of Mexico - GOM8C Gulf of Mexico (SPAdes) (version 2) | ecosystem: Environmental > Aquatic > Marine > Cold seeps... | reverse complement strand
CCACGGCCAAAGTCTCGGTCGATGCCCGTGGATGCGTAGCTGGCCATCTTCTCGGCGGTGTTTTTAACCCCGTCAACATCGATGCCGAGCTTGCCGGCCAGCGCCTCAAGGCTGGCGGCCCTGGTCAGTACCCCACCGGCGCCGAGCATGCCTTTATTCATCCAGTCAGGAGACAGGCTCGATTGCGGCATGCCGCCAAAGATGTATTTACTGCGGTAGTCGCCATCGAAAATTACGTAGGCGGGAAAGCAGTCGTGTCCCCGCTGCTGCGCGCCATAGAAGCACTCGCCATAGGAGTTGTAGGTGATGGCCTCATTCATAAAGCGAGCGCCACTGGCGTCAACCATCATCATGCCGGGCTTGGATTTCTCAGAGAAGAGCACGGTCACGCCCTCAGGCGTCTTGACCACCGGTGCCCACCAGGCCTCGTGCATCAGCGCAGTGGCGGCGCCGTATTGTTGCGCAATCTGAATCAGGTCGCCGGTGTTGGTTTTGGCGCCCGCCGACCAGCTTTCACTGCTGGGTTGTGGCAGGTGCTGCCTGCGCATCTCGTCGCTGTGTTCGAAGCCGCCGGCGGTAATCATCACACCGATGCTGGCGGTTATCGTGCTGGCCAGGCCATCGATATTGGCCTTGACCCCGATCACCCTACCGGCCTCAAAGAGCAGATCAGTGACCGCAGCGTTCAGCTGCAACTCGACCCCCTCTTGCACGCAGGCCAGGTAGAGGCCGCCCACCAGGGCGTTGCCCTGGGCCAGACGCCGGTCGCGCTTGCCCCGCAAGCGGCCGGGAATATCGCTGAGGTATTTGCCGATGATGCCGGCCATAATTTTCTGCCAGCCAGGGTGGGCGGCGAGGATTTGCATACCCTCGAGAATACTCATCGAGAAGAGTCCCATCGCCTTGCTGGCCCTCGGCGCCTCCAGCATACGGTAGAGCATGTCGCCCAGCTGACGGCCATCGACCGGCGAGGGGTCCATGGTTCTCCCCCCAGGTTGCCAGCCCTCTACATCCGGATAATAGTCCGCATAACCTGTCACAGGCGTGAAAGAAATCTGTGTGCTGGCCTCGAGAAACTCGAGCATTTTTGGAGCGCTGTCGATGTAATTTTTGATGGCGGCGTCACCGACCTGGCTGGCGGGAATGATGCTACGCATATACCGAAAGGCCTTCTCGGCACTGTCCTCCACCCCGGCTGCGGCAATATTCGGGTTGTTGGGTATCCAGATACCGCCGCCAGATTTGGCACTGCTGCCGCCAAACGCCGCGCCTTTTTCCAGTACCAGCACCGAGGCGCCGGACTTGGCGGCCCTCAGTGCGGCCATCAGGCCGGCGGCGCCGGAGCCAATAACCACTAGGTCGTAGTGTTGCTGTGTCATGCTCTCTCCCTGGTCAGGCGCTGGTGGCCTTCAATTATTAGTTGACCATAAGTAATATTGAGTCACTGACTATTTATCGATAATGGTCATTTCTGATAATATAGTTTGTCCGATGACCGTTAGTCAATTGTAGTCAGTGACTTATTTTAATAACGGGTCATCGTTCTGTATGATGGGGCTTAAAAATGATGGTGGACGTGTGACTATGAGCCAGACCAGGCGACAGATTGAGAGTGACAAGAGGAAGGCAGTGGTATTGGCCAAGGCTCGGCAGCTGTTTGGCGAGTGTGGTTACAAGGCGCTGTCCATGGATCGGCTGGCGGAGCAGGCGGGCGTATCCAAGGGCTCGGTGTTTGCCTTTTACGGCACCAAACAGGGGTTATTTGCCGAGGTGGTCGGTGGCCTGCTCGATGAGATTATCGCGTTTACTGCGGCCCAACAAAAACCCGATGCCAGCGCGCTGGCGTCGCTGGAGACCGCCTTTCGGGCCGGCTTTAACTTTATCCAGCGGCACCCGCAGACGTTCCACTTCTTTAGCCAGCAGGCGCGCCTAGTCGTTCCCGAAAAACTCGCCGAGCACAAGACCTATTGGATAGAGACGTTTACACATTTTCTGACAATGGCCGAACAAGAGGGCGCGCTAGCGCCCGGCGTCAATGTGACGGCAACCGGGGAGGCGATCTACCACCTGCACAAGGTTTTGATTGAGGAATTGTTCAGCGGTCAGGACCTGCAGGCCGTCTCGGCTGAAACTCTGGATGCGGCCATCGCCATGGTACTGCGCGGAGTCGCAGCCTGAGATAGCCTGAAAGTGCTGTGTCAGGTTTTTTAGTGTTGGTTTTGTTTAGGCTAGCTCTGAATAAAGGAGCTACCCTGACACCTATTGGCGGCCCCTTCGAACTGACATTTACCTGTGTATGGGGGGCATCGGCCATTAACCTTGGCTATTTTGGTCATGTTGAAAGGTGAATTTTTCTCGTATTCTGGTCATTAAGAACAATAACTGAAAAAGTGAGAAACTTAATGTCCACGATGACCCTGGAAGTGAAAGACGGTATCCACCTGCTGAACCTGGACAATGGTGACACGGGCAACACCTTTACCCTCGAAGTAATACAGGAGTATCTGGCGGCCCTCGATGAGGTGGAGCGCTATGAGGGTAATACCGCACTGATGATCACTTGTGATCATGCCAAAACCTTCTCCACAGGCATTAACCTTGAATGGCTTCTCGCCCAACCAGAGGCGGGTGTTAATGAATTTGTTAAAACACTGGAGCGATTGTTCTACCGACTGGCGATGTTGAATGCGCCGACGGTCGCTTCTATCAATGGCAATTGTTACGCCGGCGCTGCCATTATGACAAGCGCCATGGACTTTCGCTTTATGCGCGCTGACCGCGGCCGCTTCTGCTATCCAGAAGTGGATATCAAAATCCCTTTTACGCCCATGATGAATGACATCATTCACCTTCTGCCGAATAAACACGTGCTTAAAAGCATGGCACTTTTGGGGCAGGCTTATACCGGTGAGCAGTGTTTACAAGCCAATATCGTAGATGGTATTCATGCCGCTGATACATTGCAGGCCGAGACTTTCGAATTTGCGAAGATGTTGGCAACAAAAGACCGCGCCACTTACACCACGATAAAGCAGCGCATGCGTGGCTCTATCGCTGCTCATAAGCAAGCGGTTTTAGGCTGATTGAGTGTCAGGCTAATCAGTCAAAAAACTCATAATTAAGGAATAATTATGAAGTTTAAGTTAGCCGGTGTTTTAGTCTGCAGCACACTGCTGCTGGGTTGTGCTGCCCAAACTTTCACTATTAATGGTGGAAATTCTGAGGTTCCGACAACACAAGAGTCTCAGATCTTTTTCATTAGCGGTCTAGGTCAAGAGCAGACTACCGATGCCGCAAAGGTTTGCGGTGGTGTGGATAAAATTATTAAGGTTGAGGCGCAGCATACCTTTGTCAACGGCCTACTTGGCGCCATCACTTTTGGTATTTACACCCCCCGTGATGCAAAGGTCTATTGCAAAGCCTTAAGCTGAATGACCAAGCAAGGCGCTGCTTTTAACAAGCGCGCCTTGCTGGTTGTATCCTTTGGCTTAGAAGTTGTATTTCCCCATTACACCCAATTAACGCTGAGAGTTGCGGGGTCATTGTCTGCACCATGACTGCATTTTCTGTTGACTAGAAAATGTCTATGTTTAGCATTTCACCGGCATAGGCTTGTCCGAAGGTATTGTTAACGAAGGCCGTTAGGCTGTAGCGTCCCGCTTTATCGAGGGGAGATCAGGTCTCCCTTAAGCAGTCGAATTAGAATCGATAATTCGCGTCCAGCCCGAATGTACGAGTGCGGCCCCGGTGCGTGTAATCAAAGTTAAAGAGCTCCTGCAAATCCGTTACTGAGGATAAATACTCTTTATCGGCCAGATTTTTTGCCCAAAAGGCCATTTCCAATTGCTCATCCTGAGACTGGAAACTTATGCGCATATTAGTTAGCCAGTAAGCCTTCTGGCGGGTGTTGTCATTGTTGAAAGCGTCAAAGTACTGATCCCCAGTGAAACTGGTGTCTAGTGTCAGGTAGATATTGCCGCTATCCATTTCCATAAAGCGCCAGTTTATCATGGCGTTAAAATTCAATGAGGGGGCATTGATTAATTCGTTACCGGAAAGGTCATTACCGCGCAGTTCCAGTTTGTCGTACTTGGCATCCAGGTAGCCCAGCCCCATTCGCAGATCTACTGCATGGTGAGGAATGGCCGTGATTTCAAGTTCCGCTCCTTGCACTGAAGACTTGTCGGCATTAACCAGTACAGAGAGAAAGCTGGGTGTTACATCGAGAAACTGCTGGTTTTCGTAAGAATAATGGAATAGCGCTCCGTTGATACGCAAGCGGTTGTCCAGCAGATCGGACTTGAATCCGATTTCCCAGGCTTCGACTTCTTCGGGCTCAGCGGTGGTAATTTCTGACACGTCATAAAAAGCCTGGCCGTTGAACGCACTGCCTCGATAACCCGTGGTAAAACTGATGTAAGTCGTGATGTCACTAGACAGGGCGTAGTCCAGAGCAAAGCGTGTTCCCCAGTTGCGATCGGTGACGTCGTTCTGATAGTCGCTGATTGTAGACATCGCGTTTACAATTTCGGTGTTGGTGACTGGGTCGAGGTAGCCGAGTTGTGCCTCGTAGTTATCGATTTTGTTATCGTCTTTGGTGAAACGCAAACCAAGGGTAAAGCTCAAGTCGGGAGAGATATCGTAGCTGCCCTGGAAGTAAGCCGCCAGACTGGTCTTAACCTGATTGTAATTGTTACTCAGGCGGCAGCCAGTGATAAAGTCCTCGAAGCAATCAAGTGTACCGCTGCCGTCGTTATCTCCTGCGAAATCGTAAAACATACGCTGGGTCACGTTCGCTTCAAGGTCTTCCCGTTGTCCATAGAGGCCCAGTAGAAAATTAAAGTCTCCGTCGAAATCGGAGCTTAGTCGTAAATCCTGGGCAATAGAGGTGACTTCGGATCCAAAATCGGTATGTAGAATATTGTGCGGTGACCCATCAGCGTCCTCCCGAGTGATCCAATCACCTTCATCATAGGACGTCACACTGGTGAGTGTTAGCTGCTCGTTAATGTCCCAATTGATTGATAGGGATGTGCTGGTGTTATCCAGGGCATTGCCGTCCTGGCGATCCATTTCGCTCTCAAAGAAGTCCAGTCCAGCACGATTATAACCGGTGGCGAAGCCTACTCCGCCGACGCCAATGTTGGAGGCAAGAACTTCGTGACCATTGTTCTGTGTACTGCGGCTTTTGGATAGCCTTAACACCATATCCAGAGTGTCTGTAGGTTGGTAGCGTCCGGTCAGACGTACGGCATAGTCACGAAAGGCGCTGGAATCTCCGTTCTCTGACACATTATTATCGACCCAGCCATCCGCATCTGAGTAGGTGAACGCTAGGCGCGCGCCCAAATAATTATCCGCGTCGGATATCTCCAGTGCTCCGTTGGTTTCTCTGCGGCTGAAATTTCCAAGACCAAAGCTGATGTCGCCTTGAGTAACGCCGTCCAGTTCAGGCGTCTTGCTGATGATATTCACCGCCCCGCCCGTGGCATTCTTGCCGTAGAGGGTGCCTTGAGGACCGCGCAGTACCTCTATACGTTCCAGGTCAAACAGCTGTAATGCCTGCAGGGCACCAACGCCTTTGTAGACCTCATTCACGTACATGGCGATGGGGCTTGATTGGTTCTGGCTGAAATCAGACATGGAGATGCCGCGTACCGAGAAGGCAGGTTGGCTGTCGGAGTAGGGGGTTGCCACCTGTACGTTAGGAATCTGGGCGGCGATTTCGGTGGTGTCATGCAGTTTCAGGGCTCCCAGCTCATTGCTGGATAGTGCAGACACGGACAAGGGAACGTCCTGAAGGCTCTCGGCTTTTTTTTGCGCGGTAACGATAACTTCTTCGATGGCGAAACTATTGTAATCGGCCAAGCTGGGTAGGCTTGCTGTCGCCAATACGCTAAACATGGCGAGTACAGATGTTTGGGGGCGAATGTTCATGGTTTCCTCTCTCTTGTTGTTTTAATTGGTCGGTGGACCTAATTTATTATTTGGTCGCGAGACCTAAAATGTCAAGAGGTGTTTAAAAGATTTAAGACTTATTGGGAATAAAGGGGAAGGCTGGAGCTTTCAGTCAGGTATCGAGCAAGCTGTCACTTGAGCAGCTAGAGCTACCCTAGATTGGTGATGGGCTATTGAGAATAGGGTTGGCTAACGGACCATCGAAATGGCCCGTGGCGTGCTTCTAGAGGGATTTCAGTGCAGAGCTGAAGAAGCGTAAGGGCCTATGGGCAATCAGGCATCAATAAGGCGTAGTATCGACTCGCGCAGTTCCTTTTCGATGCCTTGCAGGTGAGTATGGCGCTGTTTGCCAAAACCGCGCATCAGGGACAGGCCTTCGATCATGGATATGACCAGCACGGCAATACGGCCTGCCTTACGTGGGGGCAGTTCTGGGTTGAGGTCTTGCAGCATTTCGCGCAGGGTGTCGCTGTAGGTTTTGTAAAAGTCCGCCATTATTTGGCCGACCCTCTCGTCCCTGGCAGAGAGCGCCCAGAGTTCCCAGAATATCTTGCAGGAGCTCTCCTTCTCCTGGTCTTTTATTAGGTAGTCCACTGCATCAAGCAATAGTTTTCGAGGCGAGCCAGTTTTTCTGGCTCCAAGTGAGGTGATCTCTTGCAGGCTGGTTTCCAAAAACTCTTGCAGTAGTTTTTGAATAAGTTGCTCGCGCGAGGGGAAGTAGTACTGCAGGTTACTGAGCCGAATTCCCAAGCGTTCTGCCAGTTGGCGCATAGTGAACTGACTGTGGCCCTCCTCAATCAAAAGTTCGGTGGCGGCGCCCAAAATTTGCTCCACCCGCTCTCGGCCCTTGCGCTGCACGGCGGTTCCGGGGCGATTGCCCATATCCTTACTGGCTGTTTTGGCCATGCTAACTCCTAGATTGGTATTGCAACAATACAGTGGTATTTATGCAGCCATTATAGTGCGGTTAACTTTCTGTGTTAACAGGAATAGGTCATTTGCCCAAAATAAAAGTCGATAAGTATATTTGTCTCATCGATTAATTTCGCTTGCCATTTAGATTGTCACCGGTTAATAATGGGTCATATGACCTAAATTGGAGTTATCAAATTATGTCCGGATCTGCATTAAGTCGCCGAGGTTTTCTGAAAACCGGAGGAGGGGCAGCCCTGCTATTGGTGGGTTATCAGGCGAGCCACAGCTGGATTGCTGGTGGCGATGAAGATTATCGTCCGCTGTTAGAAGGAGAGAGGCCTCAAGCATTGTCCATCAAAGAGTTTGCAGTCTTGTCCTCTGTGGTTCGATGTTTGGTAGGACCGGCGCAAGGGGCGCCGACTACGGAAGAGGCCCGCACCGCCGCTCGTATCGATCGAGAGTTGCTGATTCACGGAGGCAAGTTGTTACAAGACCTCAAAGATTCGTTGTTGATGGTGGAGCACAGTACATTTATAGATGGCTACGGCGAACGTTTCACTCGGTTGAATGCGGAACAGCAAAGTAGTTTCTTACAGTGCTGCAGGGATTCATCTCTGGACTTGCGACGTCAGGCATACAACGGCTTGCGGTTTCTGACGATATTTTTTTACTACAGCGATGACCGAAGCTGGCCACTGTTGGGTTATCAAGGACCGTGGCAACCGATCAAATTTTATGGGGGGGGCAATCGTATTGAGAATTTACCCCCGCTCACCAACTTCACAACTGTAGCCAAAATAACCTCGGAGGTTTCGTCATGATCATTGAAGGCAATGAAGTTGACCGTTCGTATAACGAAGAGGTTGATGTAGTCATTATTGGTTCTGGCTGTGGTGGTGCCACAGTGGCCAAACAGTTGGCCGCTGAAGGCCATTCGGTGTTGATTTTGGAGCAGGGCGGTTACTTTACGGCGCAGCGCGGTGATTTCGATCAGCGATCAGACAATATGCTGGCGCGTATTGATGGCGGCAGGGGCATGCATACCAGCGTCAACAATGAAATAGCGTTGATGTACGGAAGTTGTGTGGGTGGCGCCAGTGTTCATTACTGGGCTGACAGTTGGCGCATGCCCAAGGACCGCTGTGATCAGATTGCGGCCACCGGCGTCACCGGACACAGCTACGAGGAGCTCACGCCTTATTTTGAGAAGATTGAAAAAGATCACAATGTGCATTTTGCGGCCCCCGAGTATTACAACACCATGAATCGACTGTTCAACGAAGGGGCGGAAACTCTGGGCTGGCACGCAGAACCTACGCCTCAGGCGCGGCGTGGTTGTGCCAAAAGTGGTCACTGCTATCAGGGCTGCTCTTACGACGCTAAACAAAGTCAGCTGGTGACCTATGTTCCCGCCGCTATTAAATCAGGGGCTCGGCTGATGGCAGATTGTCAGGTAGAGGGCATTACCCGTAACTCAAAGGGTGAGGCAACCGGTGTTGAGGCTGTATTTGTTGATCGTCACAGCGGTCGTCCCAATGGCCATCGCTTACAAGTTAAGGCTCGTTTCGTTGTTCTTGCGGCTGGTGGGTATAGCTCAGCGGTAGTATGGCTGCGCTCTAAATTACCCAACGCTAGTGGTCAGGTAGGTAAGAACTTTTTGTGTAATCCCAATACGCTTTTGTACGGCCTCTATGACCGCGAAATAAAAATGTGGGAGAACATTCCCGCCGCCACCGGTACCTCTCAGTATCGACTTGCTGCCTATAAAAATGGCGAATATGTTGAAGGTGGTTATCTGTTACATCCGAACCAGCTGCAACCGGAATTTCTTGCGGTTACTCTGCCGGGTTTTGGCGTGGATCACCGGGAGCTGGTTTCGCAACTGCCGAATATCGGCAGTGTGGTGTCCTGGATTGATGATGAACTGCCAGGAGAAATTCGTCTGGGTAAAAATGGCGAAGCAGAGTATCACTATAAGTTACGCGGTGTAGACGAACTCAAGGCGCGCGATTCCTTAAAAAAACAAGCACAGCTGTTATTTGCCACTGGGGCAAAAGAGGTGATTGTTCCCGATACGGTAGGTACCCGTTTGCACAGTGTCGATGAAATAGGGTTGTTTGACGAACTGCCAATTAACGATGGGAATTATCTGTTTGGGGCGCCTCACCCGGCAGGAACGCTGCGAATGGGGCCAGATCCCACGACCAGTGTGGTGGCGAGTAATCATGAGGCCCATGAGGTACCAAACCTGTTTGTTGCCGATCCCAGCGTTTTCCCGATGCAGCCAAGTGTTGATCCCTCGATATCGATCATGGCTTGGTCCTATGTGGCAGCGAAGGAAATTAACACTCGTTTGCACGAAGCAGTATCCCAATGAACAAGACTCTGGTGACGAATGTTTGGCGCTTGCTGTTTGCTCTACTGGCGATCGACTTTCTCAATGCCACTCACGAAATCAGTGTCGGTGCCTTTGACAATGTGGGGCTACTGCCGGAAATAGTGGTAATGCAAAAATTCGGTAATGCTCTGATGGCGGTGGGCTGGATCATGGTGTTGATTTTATCGTTTCGTAAACAAACGTTGATCGCGCCGGAATTATGTTGGTTTCTGGCTGGTATGTTGTTCTTTAATGTCCACACTACTTGGCCATTGGACATGCCGTTGCCGCCATACTTTGTCTTGTGGGGAACAGCAATGGTTTTGATCCAAGTGTGGGCCGGAAGTTGGTTATTCAGTCAGCGCAAGCCTGTTGCTGTTCACTAGATGCGGAGAAGAGTTGAAATGGTGTTACGAGGTATGCTTTTTTTTGTGGCGGTGACGTTTGCCTTTACCAGCTTGGATGTGGCAAGAGGTTCATTTGAAGAGTCCGGGTTACCGATCAATACCTTGGTGTTACACGCCTGGGTGAATGGGCTCGAGAGCCTTGGCTGGTTGGTGATTTTTTTGTTTGGCTTTGGAGAAGGCGCTGGCGGGAAAATCTTTGTTCGTAAGCACAGTGGTGGACTCGCGGTTTTTCTGGCCGGTATGTGGTGCTGGGACATGATCACTACCGTAAATTTGGTAATGCCTACACCTCCTTACCAAATTGTGTGGGGACCCCTGAGCGTGGCAATCATGTTGCTGCTGGCCTACCAGCTAAGGCTGAATACCCGGGATGAGCGCTCTGCGCTGGAAGCAACATAAAGGATGAACCTAGAAGGCTAGCTGGTGTTAGCCCGTATTAAAGTAAAGCAGCGGAGAACCGCTGGTTATTAACCAAAAAGTGCAATCAGTGCGGGAAGATCACCGTCGGGTTGTTCATGAAGACAGGATAAAACGATGAAAAATGAAAACGCTAATACAGTACTGATTGCCGGTGGTTACGGTGTGGTGGGCAGTCAGATTGCAAAAATAATCCGCCAGCGCCACCCAACGACTCCCCTGTTGTTAGGCGGCCGCAATCCGGCCAGTGCGAAACCGCTGGTGCAGCAGTTGGGTAATGCCAAGGGCGTCGCGCTGGACCTAGAATCCACCGCCCCCTTGTTGGGCCTGTCTGCCAGGCCTACGGTTGTGCTGAATGTGGTCAATGACCCTCATAACTATCTGCTCTTAGATTGTGTGCGTGCTGGTGTTCCCTACATCGATATTACCCGATGGACCGAGCGCATGCGTGAGGCAATAGTTCGCGTGGCTCTGGAGGATAATTTGCGTGCGCCGGTGATGCTTGGCTCCGCGTGGATGGCCGGGGTGGCAGTGATATTGGCTCAGGCGGCAAGCGAGTCTTTTAGTGTGGTTGATCGTATCGATCTGGATATTCTGTTTGCTATGGCCGATAAAGCCGGTCCCAATTCCGCTGAATACATGGACCGTCTTTCAATTCCATTTGATGTCAAGGTAAATGGTGAGTTGCAGCAGCGTATGCCTTTCAGCGATCCAAAAACGGTGGATTTCCCCGGCGGTTACAGCGGCAAGGTATACCGCTTTGACGTCCCGGATCAGATGACTTTGCCTTCCACAACCGGCGCCAAGAGCGTGAGCGGACGCATCGGTTTCGACAGCGGTTCTGCAACAGGAAGCCTCGCCTTTATGGCTAACAGTGGCATCATGAAATTGTTGAATCGTCCTATGTTTGATGGCTTACGTCGGGGCTTGTTGTACAACCCCGGTGAAGGGGCCGCTCACGAGCTAGTGATCGAAGTTGAAGGAAAGGACAGCGAAGGCCGTCCACATAAAAACCGAGTGACGGTAGTAGATCCGGAGGGGCAAACACATTTGACCGCCTGCGGCGCAGTGGTGCAGCTGGAGCGGGTTCTGGGGCTGGATGGCTTGCCAGCACTTGGGGCTGGAGTTCACTTCCCAGAAAAGGGCAGCAATATTGGTGCGGCCTTAGATCTGTTTGGTGATAACGGAGTGTTGATCAGAGGCTTATCGGAGCGCAGTGAAAGCCGCTTAGCAGAGGCTGTGTAGTGCGGGAGTCTGGCGCTATCTTGTAAGTGCTTGATCGCCTGACCGATGGCAGCGGTGACGACCGTTGTCATCGGTATAAACAGGAAGAAAAATTTTGCCCTACTCAGCTGAATCTCATCAGCAAACCAACGCGCCTAAGCCCAGCAAATTCGGCGTGCTAACAGAGTAGCGGGTGGGTATAAAACGGACATAACCAAGGAGTCCAATTCATATGCTTCTCGAAACGATCGGCATAGATACCAGAACAGCTCTACTGTTATTGGGGTGTCTTTCACTTGCAATTTCAGGATGGGTCTTCGGATTTAAATTCTTGAAACTTGGTAATCACATCCTCGGGTATGAGTACCTAATCGTTGGTTCATCAGGACTGAATTTTCTTTTCTACAATGCAACGCAGTATCAGCCATCGTATGATCTGATGATATATCTTGACGCATTCTCAAGAGCGTTTGGTTTCCCGATTCTCGGTACCTTGGGCCTTATTGCCGTAACTCATCAATTCAGGGTCTCAACCCGAACGAAAGTTGCTTTGTTCGTGACCACTCTGGGGTTAACCGCAGTCATGCTCTCGTCAGACGTTATGACGTCTATATTGCCTTACTTTTATCTGATCGTTATTTATCCGTTTTGCCTGTACCTATTTTATGTTGCAAAAAGGCTCTTTGATATCGGCAGGGCTGGGGTTGGAATCTTTCTATTAAAGAGTACTTTTGCCAGTCTACTGATTGCGACCATTTATGATTTCTACACGATACCAGGTGAAGAAACTAACGTGGTGTTTAACTTCTTCTTCCTTGCCCTTGTTACCTGGAGTGCATCATTCGTTGCCATGTATTACGCCTATGTGGCCTTGGATGAGGTTCGGGAAATCGAGGATAACGAATGAGGTTGAAATCGACGCTGTTGAGTAGATTTGGTTAGCATTATTAATAAATAACATAACAACACCCCCCCCCTTTTTTAACACACACCTTAATCCTATAAAGATTGAGGTGGTCAATAGCCAGATACACAAAGCCATAAAGTATTTGAAAATTACCCAGTGAATTTATGGTGAAAAGAGTTCAAGTTGGATTTTTGTGAGGAAGCATTAATATGTCTTACGCCTAGTTGTTCGGTACGCACACTGTCTAGCTGATACGCTAGCGCAAAGAGTATCGTCAAGGTGACTTTGTGGTTAAAACGCTAAAGAGGAGTTCAGTTAAATCCATCAGTGCATAGCTAAATAGATTCAAAGCGCTGGAAATCAAGAAACAACGCCTGAGGAAGGAAAGCTCTTTAAAAAAGTGGTCGTTATTTGGAAACAATGCGCCGCCTGCCAGTCATAGCTTATAAGTAACACATGTTCTCTCCCTAGATCTACCGCTTAAAGGCTCCTGTTCAAGGGCCTTTTTTTGCCCGATTTTCTCCGAAGGACTGAGAAAAGAAGCTGGCGTGCGCGAAAGGGAGCGACGGTTAGGATTTACTCTGTGGTGGCGCGCAGGAATCGCGCGACACCAGTTCGCAGCGAAAGGCTTGGCTTTGTTCATCGGAGGCCTTGCCGCTGACCTTGGCGATTAAAAACTGCGCGGCCAGTTTCACCATCTGCTGGGTGGGCTGGCGAATGGTGGTCAAGGCTGGCCAGCTCTGCGCGGCGATGGGCACGTCATCAAAGCCTGCCACTGACAACTCCCCGGGTATTTTAATACCGCGATTGTGCGCCACCACGAGTACACCGCTGGCCATGTAATCATTGCTGGCAAAGATGGCGGTGGGACGCGGAGTTTGGTCGAGCAGTTGTTCGGCGCAGGCCTTGCCCGAGTCGAAGTCAAACAGACCTTGAACTACTAGCTGCGGCTGGTAGTTCAAGCCGCGCTTGCTCAGTGCTGACCGGTAACCCTGCAGGCGCTTTTCACTGGCGTTGTGCTCCGGGTGACCGGCAATAAAACCTATCTGCTTGTGGCCCATCTGCAGTAGGTGTTCGGTCATGGTCGCGGCGGCGTGTTCATCGTCACAGAGTACGTTGGGAATTGACGGGTTATGGGTGAGTTCATCTTCGGCGCTGACCGAGACATAATCAATATTGTGTTCTTGAAGGCAGTCGAGCAGGGCGTGGTTATCGGTCAGAGGCGGCGTGAGGATCAGGCCGTCGAGTCGCGACTTGCGCACCAGCTGTGCTATTTCTTCGGGTAGCTGTTCATTGTTGTTATCACAGGGGTGTATCAGCAGGCCGAAATTGTGTTTACGGCAGGCCTCTAGGGCGCCGGTTTGAGCATTGATGATGTAGCTGGGTGCCGGGTTGGCGTAGAGCAGACCGACGAGAAACGAACGTTTGGCGGCCAGACTGCGGGCGGATTGGTTGGGTTGGTAATGCAGGCGCTCGATGGCCTGCATGACTTTGGTTTTGGTCTTCTCGCGCACGTTGGGTTCGTTATTCACAACCCGTGAGACGGTTTTTATGGAAACCCCCGCCTCACTGGCAACGTCACTGATGGTGGCCTGACTCAAGAATGTACCTGCTCTGTTTGTGTGGCTGCGTCTTGTGTGTCAGCGCCAATAAACGTCAGTTTACGCTAATGCGAGCCAGTACCTCCAGTCTTTAGCTTCGCGTAAGGCTGGAGGCCTGACGGGCGAGTTCTTCAATCTCTTGCCACTGCTTATTTTTGATCAGTGCCGCCGGCACCATCCAGGAGCCGCCGACACAGACGACGTTTTTGAGTGCCAGGTATTGCTCGGCGTTGTTCAGATTAATGCCGCCCGTAGGGCAGAAGCTAAGCTGCGGCACTGGTCCGCCAATTGACTTGAGCATGGCGGCGCCGCCAGCGGCTTCTGCCGGGAAAAATTTAAGCGTGCTGAAGCCCAGTTCATACAGTGCCAGAGCTTCGGAAGGTGTACTCACACCTGGCAGTACCGGCAGCTCACAGCGGGACAAAGCTTCAAGCAGCGCTGGGCTGGTGCCCGGTGTGACAATAAAGCTGGCGCCAGCATCGGTGGCCGCCTGTAAATCTTTGGGGCTGAGAATCGTGCCAGCGCCAACCATGGCATCGGGCAGCGCCTGTTTAATGGCTTTGATAGCGTCGAGGGCAACGGGGGTGCGCAGGGTAATTTCCAGGGCGAGCAGTCCGCCTTTTATCAGCGCTTGGGCTAACGGTACCGCATCCTCGAGGCGTTCAATGACCATAACGGGTACGACGGGTGATGCACTGGTGATCTGTTCGAGAGTTAATGACATGAGCTGTTTTCCGTATATTTAGTCTGTACAGGCTGGGCAAGGTTAAGGTGTCGCCCAGTCGGTTTCAATTTTTATTTATAAGCCAAGCCGCCGCACCCAGCAGTGCGGGTGTTTCTTTGATGATGAGCTTTACGGCGATATTTTTTACGTATTCGGATTGCTTGCCTTTGTTGTTAAACCGCTGAAGAAAATCGCTGGCAATGAGGAAGTCTTGAATCTTGGGCGGGATGCCGCCGCCGAGATAGAGGCCGGCGCGTGCGCCAAAGGTGAGGGCGGTGTCGCCACAAATACTGCCAAGCTGGGCGCAGAAAATACTCAGTGCCTGCTGGGCAAGTTCACAGCGGCCGCTGGTGGCGTCGGCTGCAATTTCGTGAGGCTGGCGTGGCACTAACGGTTTGTCATAAACACTGTGCAGGCCCTGATAAATATTTTGCAGTCCGCTGCCGGATATAAACTGTTCGACACATGCGTAGTTTGTGTTGCTGCGCACTGTTTTATAGAGTGCCATTTCCAAGTCAGTTTCTGGGGAAAATGATCGGTGGCCACCTTCACTGGCCAATGGCGCCCAGCTATTTTCTTGCTTCATTAAAGCCGCGACACCCAATCCTGTGCCCGGTCCAACGACGGCTTTCACCGCGTGTTTTTCCTCGGTGTAATCTTCAGCGCCCGCTTGTAAGACAATAACATCTTCAGTACTCAAGTAGGGAATAGCGCTCGCCAATGCGGCAAAATCGTTCACTACTTCCACCTGCTTTAAATCGTAATCGCGTCGCAGAGCTTGAGGGCACAGGGACCACTTAACATTCGTCAGCTCGGTAACCGATTGGCCAACCGCACCGGCCACCGCAAAGCAGGCGGCCGTTGGTTGTTGATCGCCGTCGTCGAGATTCAGCTGGTCGAGGTACTGGCTTAAGCATTCAGCAAAGGTGTTGAATTCGGCTGTTGAAAACTCACGCGTGTGGCTCAGGCCTTGCGCGCTTCCAAGTTTGGCGCGGTGGGCGAGCGCAAAGCGCGCGTTGGTACCACCGATATCGGCAACAATGATTGTGTTCATGCTGTCATCCATTTTCTTACCTGTCAGTGTGCGACATTGTCATGTTGTGAGCAGTGTGTTGGGCCGACTCACTCACCGTCGGCGAGGCTTGAGACACACGAAGCGCCGGTTTCCGCTGAGCTGGTGGCTTGGCGAAACACGGAGAAGAGTTCGCGGCCCATGCCTCGATGAGCAATCTCTGGGTTTTTGTGGGTAACAATACGCTGGGCTAAAAGCTCGGCGCTCACATCCACCTCAAGGCTGCCGGTGGTCGCATCGAGGCGTATCAGGTCGCCATTTTGCACCTTCGCCAACATGCCGCCGTCGCAACATTCTGGGGACAGGTGAATGGCAGCGGGCACCTTGCCCGAGGCGCCGGACAGGCGTCCGTCTGTGACCAGTGCGACTTTAAAACCGCGATCTTGCAGTGCACCCAGTGGTGTCATCAATTTATGCAGCTCGGGCATGCCACAACTTTTTGGCCCCTGGAAAGGCACGACGGCGATAAAGTCGCACTCCAGTTCACCGGCGACAAAGGCTGCGTTTAAGGCCGCTTGATTGGCAAAGACTCGGGCAGGTGCCTCGATGATTTGGCGGTCGGCTTTAATGGCTGAGACCTTAATAATGCCGCGACCCAGATTGCCGTGAATGGTTTTAAGGCCACCGTTGGGGCTAAAGGGTTTGGTCGCCGTGCTCAGCACACTCGTGTCGAGCGGCTCGCTCGGTGCCTGGCGCCATGCCAAATTTTGGCCGTCGAGGAAAGGTTCAACGCCGTAGTGATTCAACCCCGCCTTGTCGGCGACACCGGTGACATCACCGTGCAATAGACCGGCATCGAGCAGGTTGCGCATTAGGCAGCCCATGCCGCCGGCGGCCTGAAAATGGTTGATGTCGGCCAAACCATTGGGGTAGATCTTGGTCATGGACGGAATCACCTCCGACAGTTCGGAGAAGTCATCCCAGCGCAGGCAGATGCCGGCGGCCTTGGCAATCGCGATCAAGTGAATGGTGTGGTTGGTTGAGCCACCGGTGGCCAGCAGACCGATGATGCCATTAACGATGGCTTTTTCATTGATCAGTTTGCCGATGGGGCGATAGTCGTCGCCACTGGAGGTAAACTTTAACACCTGTTGGCTGGCGGCGCGGGTCAGGGCGTCGCGCAGGGGCGTGTTTGGATTGATAAATGAGGCGCCCGGCAGGTGTAACCCCATGATCTCCATGAGCATTTGGTTGCTGTTGGCTGTGCCGTAGAAGGTGCAGGTGCCGGGGCTGTGGTAGGAGGCGGACTCGGCCTCAAGCAGGGCATGGCGATCAATCTTGCCTTCGGCGTACTGCTGTCTTGCCAGTGCCTTTTCGTTGTTTGTCAGGCCAGATTCCATCGGCCCAGCCGGTACAAAAACAGCGGGAAGGTGACCAAAAGACAGGGCGCCAATCAGCAGGCCCGGCACGATCTTGTCACAGACGCCGAGGTAAAGCGCGGCATCAAACATGTCGTGGGATAGGGCCACGGCGCTGCTCATGGCAATGAGATCGCGACTGAACAGCGACAAATCCATACCGGGCATGCCCTGGGTAACACCGTCACACATGGCCGGTACGCCGCCGGCAAACTGCGCCACGCCGCCCGCTTGTCGCGCGGCGGCTTTGATTTGCTCGGGCATCTTTTCAAAGGGCTGGTGCGCTGAGAGCATGTCGTTATAAGCCGACACTATGGCGATGTTGGCTTTGGGGCCCTGTTTTAAATCCTCTTTGTCATCACTACCACAGGCGGCAAAGCCGTGGGCCAGATTGCCACAGGGCAATCCGGCGCGGCGTGGCCCAAGGCTTGCGGCCTGCTCAATGCGTTCGAGATAGCGTCCACGACTGAGCTTACTGCGCTCAATAATCTTGTTGGTCACGGTCATCACGGTAGCGTGCATGGGATTGTCTCTTTTTAAATTGAATTAGGGGCAGTAGTAAACGTCGAGCGAGTCGTGCTGCAACAGCGCACTGACGGGCAGGCTGATCGAGTCGTCACTGGCGGCGGCCAGTTGATAAACCTTGAGCTTGTCAGCGCCGCTGATGATTAATATTCGCTTGTCGCTTTTTAAAATACCTTTGAGGCTTAAGCTCATGCGCTCGGTGTTGCTGCCGGTGACGTCACTGGCCTTGGCATGGATCACTGAACATAGGGGCGCGTGTTGCAGATCAAGCGCTTCGCTGAGTCCTTGCGCGGCGGGAAACAGTGAGGCGAAGTGACCGTCTGGGCCCATGCCGATCAAACACAGGCTCCAGGGGCCGCGAATATTGGCGTAGTGCTCATTGCATAAAGAGGCGCCTTCAAGGGCCGAGCTGGCTGAGTTTTTCATGCCCACAAAGCTGGCCGCCGCGGCCCGCCCTTGTAGTAAGTGCTTACCAATAAAGGCGGCGTTGCTGAACTCGCTGCTTTCATCGACCCAGCGCTCGTCGACCAGGGCAACGGTCACCTTGCTCCACTCAAGCTCACACTGTGACAGGGATTGATAGAGCGCGGCTGGCGAGCGCCCACCCGAGACAAACAGCGTGGCACGGCCGTGTTCGGTGATGTCGGCTTGTAAGGTCTCGACACAGGCGCTGAGCAGCGCGGCTTGCATGTGCGTCTGCTCTTGAAAGAATTTTTCTGCGGGCATGGTGTGCTCCTTATCCTTGTCGGCTTACAAAAACCAGCGGTGATCATTTTTGGCGAGCAGTTGATCGGCTGATTCAGGCCCCCAACTGCCAGCCGCGTATGGCTCGGGTGGCTGTTCGCTTGCAGCCCAGGATTGCATGATGGGGTCGAGCCAGGTCCAGGCCTGCTCGACTTCGTCCCTGTGTGCGAACAGGGAGGAGTTGCCGTCACTGACGTCCATTAACAAACGTTTATAAGCGTCGGGTATAAAGTCTTCGTAACCCTGGCTGTAGTCGAGGTTGAGCGACACGGGTTTGAGCTCGAATTTGTTGTTGTGCAGCACCTTGGTCATCAAGGTCAGCTCGATGCTCTCTTCTGGCTGCAGTCGAATAATCAGGCGGTTGGGGGCCAGATCGCCTGCGGTTTTGGGGTAGGCTCGGTGAGAAACCGGTTTGAACTCGATGACAATCTCGGCAAATCGTTCCTGCATACGTTTGCCGGTACGCAGGTAAAAGGGCACACCCGCCCATCGCCAGTTGTCTATGTGCGCGCGAATAGCAACGTAGGTTTCTGTGTGGCTTTGGTTATTGCCCAGCTCGTCCAGGTAACCTGGCACCACGTTGCCCGCCATCTCACCCGAGTGATATTGTCCGCGCACCACACACTTCTCAACATCAGCGTCGGTGATGGGGCGCAGCGCCTGCATGACTTTTAGTTTTTCATTGCGAATGTTGTCGGCGGTCATTTCATTGGGCGGATCCATGGCAATGAAACTGAGCAGCTGCAACAGGTGGTTCTGAACCATATCGCGCAGGGCACCGGCCCGGTCGTAAAAGGCCGCACGGGATTCAAGGCCGACTGTCTCCGACAGAGTAATCTGCACATTGTCGATGGCTTTGTTATCCCACAGGTGCTCGAACAGCACATTGGTAAAGCGCAGCGCCAATAGGTTTTGTACCGTTTCCTTGCCGAGGTAATGATCGATTCGGTAGATGTTCTCTTCGGCGAAGTACTGGGCGACCTGGCTGTTAATCTCCCTAGCGGACAGCACGTCATAGCCAATCGGCTTTTCTAAAATGACGCGGGATGCCGGTGTGATCAGTTGTGCGCTGTTCAAGTATTCACAGGCCCGGCCATAAAGCGACGGCGGAATGGCCATGTAAAACATGCGCGGAAAATTGGGCTGTTGGTTGAGCTGGGCACTGAACGCCTTCCAGCGCTCATCAAATACGGATAGATCCAACGGCGACAGGTTGATTCTGGCGGTAAATGCCTGCCAGTGGCCAGCTTCCAGCTCAGCTGGGTCGAGGTAAGATTCGACCTTGGCCAATAGCGTCGGCAGGGCTTCTTTGCTTGCCGTTTGCTGCTGTGTGGTGAGGAAAATACGCCCCTCGGCGGACAGCTGCCCCTCGCGCTCACAGCGATACAGAGCCGGTAACAGCTTGCGCAGGGCGAGGTCGCCGTCGCCGCCAAATATTACAATGTCGAAGTTATCTCTCATGTTACAACCACAGCTTTTGCCGTCTTAATGAGTCAGGGTAGGCGGGATGGTGCATTGGGCCGCCATCCTAGGATGATGTAATAAGATTACGCCCAATTGACAGCGCTGTCAATTGGGCGTAATCTGCTCTTAGTGTCTTGGTAGCCACGCTTGAATTGCGCTACCTAGACTGATCGTTGTAGATCAACACCCATAATAAGAGAGGTTATTCAATGGCCATGCAGAGTCCTACAGCAATATCCGCCACCGCCCAGCCATCGGAGCGCAGCGGCAGTCTCAGTGAAGGCGTTGCCCTGACGGCGCTGACCTCGCTGTTTTTTATGTGGGGTTTTATCACCTGCCTCAATGATATTTTGATTCCGCACCTCAAGGGTGTTTTCTCGCTGACCTACACCCAGGCGATGCTGATCCAATTTTGTTTTTTTGGTGCTTACTTTCTGGTTTCTATACCGGCCGGTGAACTGGTTAAGCGTATTGGTTACCAGCGCGGAATCGTCGTCGGCCTCGTGGTGGCCAGCCTGGGTTGCTTGATGTTTTATCCGGCCGCGGCCTACCAGACCTACGGTTTCTTCCTAGCGGCTTTATTTGTATTGGCATCGGGTATCACCGTTTTGCAGGTTTCGGCCAACCCTTACGTGGCCGCGCTGGGCAAACCTGAAACAGCGTCCAGTCGCTTAACCCTGACCCAAGCCTTTAACTCACTGGGCACCACCATTGCGCCTTTCTTTGGCGCCTTCTTGATTCTATCGGCAGGCGCGGTGGCCATCGATGAGGTGGCAAACAAGGTCCAGGACGCAGACAGCGTTAAGGTGCCCTATTTAATTTTAGCCGCGGCGCTGGCCAGCTTGGCGTTGTTCTTTTCACGCATTAAGTTGCCGGTACTGGCATTGGAAAATGATGCATTGGCGAGCAGTGCTCCGCCAATGAATATGTGGGCGCAGCGTCATCTGGTGTTTGGTGTAGTGGCCATGTTTTTGTATGTGGGCGCGGAAGTTGCGATCGGCAGTTTTCTGGTGAGCTTTCTCGGTGAAGCGCATATTGCTGGCCTGCAGGAAGAACAGGCTGCGCACCTAATTGCCTACTATTGGGGCGGGGCCATGGTTGGTCGTTTCTTGGGGGCAGCGTTGATGCGCATCATTCGCCCCGGACGCCTGCTGGCTCTGTGTGCCTGCGGTGCTTCTACCCTGTTGCTGGTGGCCGTGTTGGGGCAGGGCAAGTTGGCCATGTGGGCAATATTGTCGGTAGGCCTGTGTAACTCCATTATGTTCCCGACTATTTTCAGTCTGGCCATCCAAGGCTTGGGTGTGCAAACCAGCCGTGGTTCGGGTCTTTTGTGTTTAGCCATTGTCGGCGGGGCGATTGTGCCCTTGTTGCAGGGTGTACTGGCCGACCAGTTGAGTGTGCAACTTGCCTTCTTGTTGCCGGCGGTTTGTTATATCTATATTGCTTTTTTTGGTGAGTGGGGCTCGAAGCCGACAACCGCTGCCAGCCATTAAGATAGATGTGTAAATAGAGAGTTGTGTAAAAGAGTTCTGTAGTTCGGCTGCTCTGCAGTCGTTGCGCCAGGTAAGGATTCCTTACCTGGCTTTTTTTTGCTTTGTTTTTACGTCTTTAACTGAGTCTTTTGTTCATGCGACAACAGTGTGGTTTCATTGGCCATACTAGCGTCATGAAGGAGGCATGGGTTGAGTGCCAGTAGCGGTAGGTAGCAGTGGGGGTTCGGGCTAGATATTGGCGAAAGCAGACACTCAGTTATTTGGTGAATCAATGAGCCGTGAGAGACCGAACCTAACGATTTGAAGGCATGCCGAATGGAAACTGAGCACAACAACTACAGGCGCGACCTCAATCAAAAAATAACCTACCTGTTAATGGATTGGTATAATCATCATGAGGCCGCACCAGTAACATACCAGTATAATGCCTTCCAGGGCAGCTCCAGTAATCAGAGGTGCCCTAGAAAAGCATTAATGTCAGAGCATGCGAGACGCTAGCACCTCTTCAAAAAAATCAACATCCAACTTTAAGGCTTGGAGGACGCAAGCCTCTTAGGCGCTCAGCTAGCTTTACCACCAAGTCTTTATGCCGCTTGTGCATGTAGATATAGGTATCCACCTCTTGGATGACTTCGGTGACCGGCACCAGCTTTATCCCCTGTGTTCGCTCCATAAAATCGGCGTGTATGCTTGGCATAAAGAGAACGTCTACACGCCCACTGCGCAGGATTTTGATAGGCTTTGCCGAGGTTTGTATAAGGTAGTGCTCATTGACAGGCCAGTAGGCACGGGCAAGTTTTATTGAAGGCTTCCATTGATAGAAAGTACCCACTCTCCATTTATTGGATTCAGGTAATGTTCGTTCAGGCCACTTGTACCCCCGGTAACATAAGCGGACGAAAGGCTCAGGCACAGAAATTAGATTGTGTTTGTTTGCGACTGCCAATTGAGAGCTAGATAAATTTCCGTCGAGCAGGCCGTCATTTAACTGTTTGAGGTGTCGTTCCTTAGGTAGCCACACCACCTCGATGCGATAGCCTAATGACTCCAGTGACCGGCTCAGCCAGTGGTAGTGTGGGCCTTCATTATAAGATTCTTTGAAAGTCGAGTAATGACCGAAACGAAGGGGCGTTAGCTGGCCCTCCTGATTCTCTTGAGCTGAGGTGAGGGCTGTGTATAGCAAACTAACAATAAGCAAATGATAGGTCATGAGCGAGTATGAACGCTAACAAGGATTGTCTAATTGTAGACCATTTATGCTTGCCCCCTGAGGTGATAAGCCCGAATGAGTATTTCCTCCTAGTGGGAATACTCATTAAAAATGAATCAAGGATGAAATACTCAGTAATAGAGTTTTCATCGGGGAGCTAGCGCTGACAGAACTTGCGGCCCTACAATATAATCAGGCAATTACCCACACGGAGGAATGCGATGTGTTGGAGATTATTATCCATTGCTGAAATTCGTTGGGGAATACGCAGAACGGCTGGACGATTGGTGCCGTGGCGTCCCTACTCGCGTTTATTATTACCTTAGTGCTTGCCCCTGCTGATCGTTGAGCGTCATGGGACTAAACCGCTCACGCGGTAGCAAACCGTCACCGTCGTCGCACGCCCCCATCATCGGCATAGCCCCAGGCTTTAAATGAGCCCACCCTGTACCAGCAGCCAG
>Ga0209396_1001851_pt1 | contig 22871 bp, 14 predicted proteins | sample GOMGulsemesocosm_6_FD_184638 | JGI IMG/M metagenome (GOLD analysis project Ga0209396, IMG submission 184638) | Methane-oxidizing microbial communities from mesocosms in the Gulf of Mexico - GOM8C Gulf of Mexico (SPAdes) (version 2) | ecosystem: Environmental > Aquatic > Marine > Cold seeps... | reverse complement strand
CCCCTATTAATTCATTTAAAATAGTATCAATTCGAATATGTGGTAATACATCCTGATTACTGTACGACAGCCCTTGTGGTGGATTTAACAAGGGTATTTGCCAATCTAAAAATGGCTGCCACTGTTCCCCCTCGGGGATTCGTGTTGGTATAGTAGGATGAATGTAACCAATTGGTTCACCATTCACACCTCGTCCAGTAATACCACGATCGCCTTGATGCTTTATCTCTTTAGAAGAACGTACTGCAGCCGTTGCTTCACAGATTGGTTGTACCCCTTCATGCTGCGCACTCTTATAGGCTTGTTTTACAATTACCCCCAGTAGTTGACGCACTGCATCATGGTCTTCACTTAACACCTGATCAATTTTAGTTGCGGCAAACACAACCTTGTCTATTTTAGGCTTAAACAATTGCACTAACCGATTTTGGCGACCATACGAAAAGCTTTCAGTAATACTGGTTAACGCCTGACGCATATCATCAAGATATTCAGGCCCTGAATTTAAGGTATTAACCACATCCACCAGCACTAATTGTCGGTCAATACGGCTAAAGAATGTTTTGTAAAATGGTTCAACCAAATGCTTCACATAGCCTTGATAATTATGTTGGCAATGCTTGTAATAACTGTTGTCAGCCGCACCATTAAGCACATCGTCACTGTATTTCTGACAGCCAAGTAAAGGCACGAAGTTCAATAGTTCTGTATTCTCAACCGTACCCGGTAATAAGAAACGCCCTGGTTGGATCAAACTTAAACTACTGTGTTTATATTTACAGTCATGAAGAAACTGTACAAATTTAACGTTTAGTGATTTTAGAACGTCTTCGTCAACGACGGATAATGGGTCTAGCTGTGATAATTCGTCGAACAACTCCCCCATCAACGCCCGTCGTGGTGATACTTGGTACTGCGCTTGGCATTGTTCGCTCCAACGTGCAAAGCTCATGTCACGTAAAGGTAAATCGAGTAGCCACTCGCCCGGATAATCACGAATTTCAAGAAACAAAGAAAACTGCTCTGCTTTTAACGGATTTAAACGTCGTCCCGAACGAGATAGTCTTAATTCAAGTAAACAACCGCTAATATTAGTGGTTGATGCAGGCCATTTTGCTTCAGCTTGCGTTAAACTTTGGTAGTTCTTGTCATAGGGAAATACCGGAATATCTGCATCTGCTAGCGGGTGCATTTTTACACCCAACAAACGTTCACTTAATACGGGTGAAAATCCAGCTAGGCTCGCATTCTCGTGATGCATGAGCTGGTTAATTAAGCTGGTGATAAAGGTTGATTTACCACTTTTACTTAAGCCTGTAATACCAACACAAAAGTAACGGTTCTGTAATTTAGCAATGCTCGCCAGCCCGTCAGCTTTAAGAGACGATGCTTTATTCATTAACTTAGAAAACTTTTTGTCTGGGTCTCGCATATACCTACTTCATGGTTAAAGGAAGAAGAACAAAGATTATTTATTATAAACAGTGAGCTTACTATAACTTAAATAAACTGAACAAGAGAAAAATTAGATCGATTAATGCGGCACGTTTTTATATTAAAAGGATAAATCGCTTAATACGTATGTAGTGTATCTTGAGCAAGGATCACTGGGTTACCCTGTGATCCTTTCTTATAGCTTATCATCTATCTAGATTATGGTTCAGCCGCGAGCCTGACTGGAGACCGTAACAGACTTCTGTAAATTTGTGTTAAATAATGGAATACCATTACGGACTTCAAGTCAACTGCTAGCCCTAATTCGAACTTCCTTCAGTGAAAATAACAGAATTACTGACAACTGCCACTGCTGGCAGCCACTGCCGTTGTCGTGATGATAAAGATCAACGATTCTCCCGTCTCCTGTGCAACTTAGGTATTTTTCACCTTGATGCGTACCTCCCGAAATCTCAATATTAAAAGAACCGTCCGGCAATGGATTCAGCTTCCACAGTTGACGCCCACTACTGTCAACCTCATGATACAAATCAACTTTTCCGCCAGAAGTACAACTCAAATATTTTCTTTTGTTTGTTACTCCGGCGAACACCTCAATCGTGTAGAGACCTCGTGAAACCTCTATGAATCGCCATCTTTGACGACCGGCATGATCATCGTCATGCCAAAGATCAACCTTTGAGCCATCAGATGTGCAGCTCAGTAGTTGACGATTTGAACTTCCGCTAACGGTCTGCACATTGTAAAGTACATTTGCAATTGGCATTTGTGACATTTTTAGTTCCTTTTTCTAGTTTCAATGGGAATTACATTTTGGTCATTTTCTCCAGTCCATTATATTTTAGCTAAACTAAGCTAAACAATTTATTGAACAAAGCGACTGTGTGGCAGAGTAAACAATCCAGTATTTGTTATAATTAGTATTAGTCATCAATTACTTAGAAGCACCTGATAACAATATGTTAACAATTCAGAAACGCCAGATAAAGACCCAAATACCATTGATGGTTATTCTCGTGCAGTTCAATACATTTCGATGCAATCTAGCTTGTTTTAAATAAATATCCCGATGATTTAACTACTATTTATTTAAAAAACACGTCAATGTTCGGATTTAAACATAGACGTATGTGTACAATTAAAGCAGGCTTACAAGTGGAGGGGGAAATTAAGGTTTACAGCAGTCTCATTTACATATTTTGGTTACGAATGGTAGTTAGAATACAGTGAAGAATGTTAGATGCCATAAATCATAGTGATTTATCACTATCGACATCAATCCCAGGTAAATGTTTTCAAAAAACGCGGGTATCTTACAAGGCTATTCTGTAGAGACCACCACTAAGGAATGACGTAACCACTAGATTTCCTTCATTAAATAAAGAGTTACCTTCAGGTAAGTTTGGCTGATAAACAATACTACTCGGTATCACTTTCATGCGGATGCTTGAATACTTTTTAGCTTTATCTTCAAATTCAGCTGGTGTCAAGATAACAACAGCACCTGGTACAGAAATTTTAGAGTAGGCTATATAGCCTTCATGAATAGCAAAGTCATCAATGGTCGCAAGTTTTGACCCATTGTAATGAACATTTACGTCACTCGCCGAAAAATTTGGATTTATTTTAGCTTTGAGGATATTTGAGCCTCCCGTATAATAAAGAGTATCCCCTTCTATTTGCAAACCATTAGGGAAGAGCTCGTTTCCTGAGATCCACGTTTTATGGCTAAAGTCCAAAAAGCTAGTATCTCCATTTTCTGTGATCGTGACTTGCGAGATTGTATCTCCGTTAGGTGCAAAAAAGGCCTTGATATTACTGATATAAAGATGCCCTTCACTATCAACCGCCATACCATTTGCCATAAACCAGTTTGGGTCGAACGATTTTTCAGCGTCCCCTTGAATGAAATTTCTATCAGTCATATGACCTGTTTTGATTCTTTCACTGTTTAGCGTAGTTTCTACTTGGAATAAGGACACTGCTTCAGTCCTTAAGCCTAATAAGCCACTCGTCTGGATGCAAGTAGCATAAAGCAATGAGCCACTAGCCGTTAACCCAGTAAAAGTGCATTCTTCGCCATCAGGAGCGTCATTGATACCACCTAACGCTGTCCCATCAACCGTTCCTTTAACATAAGGCGTATGCGTATATGAACCATCAGCATTTTTAATAATTTCAAAAATCCAACTTTCTTTATATCTATTTTTTCCCACAACAAACAAGCGACCATCTGTTGTAAAAGCGCTATTCTCAGTTGCTTTTATCTCTTTATCTGAAACTAGTTCAGAAACGATACAACCCTGCAAAAGGCCCGTGAACATTAGAATTAATGAGAGTTTTATTATATTATTCATTCTTATTTCCTTATCATAGGCAAAGAAATAGGTATATAAAGCCAAATGCTTGCTACCCTTTTATTTTTACCTTACTAGGACTTAGTCTCTTTTTACTATTTAGCAAAAAAGAAGCGAACGCACATAAGTACAACGTCTTCATGTTGCCAATTTTTTCGACTGAATCCACCAACAAATAGGGTATATCCTTCAATTTGAGAGCTTAGTCTCAAATCATAGGCAGGTTCTTTGAAAAAGATAGAGGTTGTAGCTTAAATTCGAAAGGACAATATGAAGGGTTCAAAAATGCTGGAATATTGACGACGTATTTCATTTACCAAGTAATAGCGAGAGCTTGTTATGGTTATAAATCGAGGAAAAAAATGGCTAAGGTCTTTCAACCTTAGCCATTCATGAACTAAAAAGTGTATCCAAATTAATTATTTGGCTTAACGTCTTTTTTCGCTCGATTATTTGTTTTCTTACCATAAGAACGATTCTTAGCACGACGTTTATCAGCAGTACGACTGTTGTTATTACCTTTGCTACCACCTTTACCACGGCCATCATCAACAGGTTTACTTAGATCAGGTTCATAACCCGGTAACCACTGCGCTACTAAACGGGTATCAAGCAGTGTTTCGATTTCTTCTAATAACCAGTTTTCACCAATACTTACTAACGACGTAGCAGTACCTGATAGACCTGCACGACCGGTACGACCGATACGGTGAATATAGTCTTCTGCTTTAAACGGTAATTCAAAGTTAATTACGTGTTTAAGCTGTTCGATATCAAGACCACGGGCAGCAACATCTGTCGCCACTAATGCGCGTATTTTACCATTTTTGAAATCTTCAAGACCGCGTTCACGTGCGCCCTGTGATTTGTCACCGTGCACAGCGATTGTCTTAATACCATCTTTACACATTTCTTTTGCTAGGCTATCTGCGCCCTGCTTAGTACGGGTAAAGATAAGTACTTGATGCCAGTTTCGAGAACCGATTAGGTAAGACGTTAATTCACGTTTACGATCAGTATCAACCGCATAAACAATTTGTTCAACTTGCTCAGCCGCTGCATTACGCGTATCAACTTCAACTAATAATGGATCGTTTAATAAGCTCTTGCTTAGTTTAAAGATCGCATCATCAAATGTTGCCGAGAACAACATAGTTTGACGTTTTTTCGGTAGGTGTTTTAGGATACGACGAATTTCTTCCATAAAGCCCATATCGAGCATACGGTCAGCTTCATCGAATACGATCTTTTCAACAAACTCAAGTGTTAGCGTTTCACGATCTAATAGATCCAATAAACGACCTGGTGTTGCAACTAAAATGTCAGCACCTTGTGCAAGCGCTTTAACTTGTGGGTTAATACTCACGCCACCGTAAACAAGTTCAGCCGTTAATTCACTGTCTTCACTATATGTAACAAAGCTTTTGTGTACTTGCTGTGATAATTCACGCGTTGGCGTTAATACTAAAGCTCGAATTTGTTTTTTAGCCGTTGACTCTGTTGAGTTAGCGGTTAACTGCTGGGCCATTAACTGGTGAATTATAGGCAATGCAAATGCTGCCGTTTTACCTGTACCAGTTTGAGCTCCACCCATGATGTCACGCCCTTCCAGAATTGCCGGAATAGCCTGAGCTTGAATTGGTGTAGGCGTTTCGTAGCCTAACTTGGTAACAGTATTAATTAAATTTTGATTAAGATTTAAAGCAGAAAAACCCATAATGACCTTACTAAACACAACAACAAAAACGATATGCCGCGCAGTTTAGCAGAAGTATTACAAGATTGCAGATAAAGTCGGTAAAGCAATGATTTTAAGAACTAGAGGCAAGTTTCTGCATATAAAAAAGCCAACCGTGTATACAGTTGGCTATCACTTAAAGCGTTAGTTAAATTTAAAACTTATATGCAATCGAAATCTAGATTGAACTAGTCAACATAAATTAAGCTTTAGCTGTTTTACCTGTAACTGTTGTCGCTTTTACAACGTCTTGGTTTACTACAGGGCGTTCAGCTTTTGGTGTTGAGTACCAGTAGCCTAATCCCATGAATGCAGTACCAGAAATGATATTACCGAGTGAAACCCATAATAAGTTATGACCAACACCAACCAGATTGAATGCTTCTTGGCTATCTCCGAAGTAAGACATTGCAAAGATAGTCATGTTAGCGATTGAATGCTCATAACCAGACGCGATAAACGCTAATAGACACCACCAAATAGCGATAAATTTACCCGTACCTTTTACACGTTGGCACATCCAGATTGCTAGACAGACTAACCAGTTGCATAAGATACCTTTGAATAACAAAACGATTGCTGGTGCAGTTGTTTTCGCTAACGCAACTTTGTGCACTAAACTTTCTGAGTTGCCTAATAACTTTCCGCCACCAGCATAATAGAATAACGCTGCAACTGCGATTGAACCAATAAGATTATATAGCCATGTTTTTGGTAATATACGTACATTATCAGCCCAAGTGATGGCCCCTGTTTTCGCTCCTAGTGCTAAAAACATAGTATGACCAGTGAACAGCTCAGAACCCGCAATAATAACTAACGTTAATGCAATACCAAATGTCGCGCCCATCACTAATGGACGAATTGATGGATCAACCATGTTACCTAACGTGAAGATCAAGATAATACCAAGACCCACATACGCACCAGCCATAGCACCGCTGATAAGAAAGCTAAGTGGGTCTGTCTTGTCTAGTTTTACAATGCGGGCAGCGTTGGCTGAGCATTTTTTAATTGTGTCTGCATACATAAGGGACTTCCTTTTAAACTAATCGCTAATCTCAACAGCATCTTTGTTCACTCTAATTTTATACGTTGCAAGTGACACAACATCGTTTTCTAAACATTGCCCTGTCGATAAATTAAAGCGCTGTTTCTTCAACGGACTTGCTACCCAAAGCTGCTCGTCATGTTCACAAATAAGACCGCGTGAAAGTACATTTGATTTAGCAAACGGGTCCATATTGTCTATCGCAAACAACTCATCGTTGTCACGTGGACGAAAAATCGCAACTTGTTTACCATTAACCAGTGCACACACACCTGTCTTTGGGTTGATATCGTTTAGTTGGCAAACGCCAATCCATTTACTCATGCGTGTTCCTCCACTGTGATTGTATAAGTATCCGCTTTCTCTGCAATTGAAGCAGGACGATGTTGGTCACGTGCACTCACAAAGCGCACATTGCTGTCTTGCTCATCGCTATTAATAAAGTGAGCGAAACGTTTTTGCTGCTCTTCACTTTCGACTACTTCAGACCATTCACATCGGAATTCATTAATCAGTTTATTAATGTCAGTTTCTAGTTGTTCATTGATACCCAGCTTGTCATTAACAACCACTTCACGTAGGTAATCAACACCACCCTCTAGGTTATCCATCCATACCGAGGTACGTTGTAGCTTGTCTGCTGTGCGCACATAGAACATTAAGAAACGGTCAATATATTGAAGTAATGTTGCTTCATCTAAATCCGATGCGAGTAAATCTGCGTGACGCGGGTTCATCCCGCCATTACCACACACATACATATTCCAACCAGAGTCTGTCGCAATAAGACCTAAATCTTTACCCTGTGCTTCAGCACATTCACGCGTACAACCGGATACACCAAACTTCATTTTGTGTGGAGTACGAATACCTTTATATCGGTTTTCAAGTAACACACCGAGACCGACACTGTCTTGCACACCAAAGCGACACCAAGTACTACCAACACAGGTTTTAGCCATACGTAATGCTTTTGCATACGCTTGACCCGTTTCATAACCTCCAGCAATCAGTTTCTTCCAGATTGTTGGTAAATCACCTTTATGAGCCCCGAACAAACCAATACGTTGTGCGCCAGTGATCTTGGTATACAAGTTATATTCAGCAGCAACATCAGCCAGTACAGCCAGTGCTTGTGGTGTTACTTCACCGCCTGCCATACGTGGAATAACTGAATAAGTACCGTCTTTTTGCATGTTTCCTAAGAAGTTATCATTGGTATCTTGCAGGCCAACATTATCACGACTTAATATATGCTCACCCCAACACGATGCTAAGATGGAACCAACAGTTGGTTTACACACTTCACAGCCGTAACCTTTACCGTATTTAGTCAATAATTCGTCAAAGGTCTTAATACATTCAATGCGGATAAGGTGGAATAACTCTTGGCGAGAATATTCGAAGTGACAACATAAATGGTTTTTCACTTCAATGCCTGATTTAGCCAGTTCTGAATTCAATACCTGTGTGATAAGTGGTAAACAACCACCACAACCTGTACCGGCTTTAGTAACCGCTTTTATTTCGCCTATTGTTGTGTGGCCATCGGCAACTGCGGCTGCAATTTTACCTTTAGTGACATCAAAACAAGAACACAATACTGCAGTATCTGGTAATGAATCAGCACCCATTGCTGGCTTATCGCCACCTGCATGCGCAGGTAAAATCAAACTATCTGGATGCTCAGGTAGATCCATGTCATTCAATTTAAGTTGTAATAAATTACCGTAATCAGATGTATCGCCGATTAATACTGCACCCAGTAATTTTTTGCCGTCTTCAGAAACAATAATACGTTTGTATACTTCCTCTGTTTCATCAAGGTATACGAAGCTCTTGCAGCCCGGTGTACGGCCATTTGCATCACCGATACTCCCTACTTTTACGCCAAGCAGTTTGAGTTTTGCACTCATGTCTGCGCCTTCAAATACACTTTCATGACCTAACAAGTGGTCAACAGCAACTTGTGCCATTTTGTAACCCGGTGCCACTAATCCAAAGAATTGTTCGTTCCAAGATGCGCACTCACCGATCGCATATACATCGTTATCGCTCGTCACACATTGGTCAGTAATAGTAATACCACCACGGCGGCCTGTTGCTAAACCTGATTGATGAGCCAACTTGTCTTGTGGGCGAATACCGGTTGAGAATACGATAAAATCAACTTCAAGCTCGGTACCATCAGCAAACTTCATGGTATTACGTGCCGTTTCACCTTGCGCAACGATTTCTAATGTATTCTTACTGGTATGCACTTGCACGCCCAGTTTTTCAATTTTTTTACGAAGCTGTTCACCACCTTCACGATCTAGTTGCTCAGCCATTAATACCGGTGAAAACTCGATAACGTGTGTTTCGACACCCAGCGCTTTTAATGCGCCTGCCGCTTCTAGACCTAATAAACCACCGCCAACAACGACACCGCTTTTACTGCGTTTTGCCGTTGCTTCAATGGTTTTTAAATCTTCAATAGTACGGTAAACAAAGCAATCTTTACTTTCGTTGCCTTTAATTGGTGGTACCCAAGGTGTTGAGCCCGTTGCCATAATCAATTTGTCGTATTTTATTTCACGGCCTGAGTTTGAATAAATGATCTTCTGTGAGCGGTTAATATTGATAGCACGTTCACCAATTAATACAGTGATATTATGCTTGCCATAAAAACCTTCTTTTACCAGAGATAATTCATCGGCAGTATGATGAGAGAAATAAGAAGAGAGATGGACGCGATCATAGGCAACGCGGGGTTCTTCACAAAATACCGTTATATCAAAATTTTCGATTTCAGCTTTTTCTACTAAGTCTTCGATGTAACGGTGGCCAACCATACCGTTACCAATAATAACCAGTCTGACTTTGCTCATAAGTATTCCTATATATTTATTATGTAGGTATTTTGAGGTATTACTTAGGAGTTAATAATGATGCAGATCAATTTTAATTATGAGGTAGCATGAAGGAGATCAAAAGTGTGAACCGGAACGTAATTATATAACGTAATATAGCGTTTAATAATTGAAAATTGATAAATACTGCCATTATTGTAATTTAAAAACAACAAAAACACCAATAAAAATACTCACAAATAGGTATTTGCGAGTATTTTGTTATTTAATTACAAATGTGACAAGTCGCTAATCGGTGTATTTATATCGATTATTTTTTGATATAAATAGCTCTAAGCCCATCAACATCGACAAAATCAAGTTGTTCAGGTTTTAAGTATTCATCTGCATAAGATTCGTAGACGCCTTTTGTTAAAAACAAATCAAACACATCATGATCAAGGTGCTCGTCTTTTACCATAAATGCCATTATTTTTAATGCTTGGCTTAACTTTTTAGCGTCTTTATAGGGACGGTCAGATGCTGTCAGAGCTTCAAAAATATCAGCGACAGCAATCATACGACCACCCATCGGGATGTCTTCCCCTTTTAATTTCAGAGGATAACCTTCACCATTCATTTTTTCGTGATGACTACCAGCAATTAACGGAACATTCTTTAAGTATTCAGGATACATAATCTGATCTAGCATTATGTATGTTTGCACAATGTGATCGTTAATGTGGTAACGCTCTTCCTCTGTTAAGGTTCCGGCCTTAACAATAAGGTTATGTATTTCACCACGGTTAAAGCGGTGCGCGGGTTGCAGTATTTTAAAATCACGTTTACTATTCTTATTCTGCTTTTGCTTTTCTTCCCATGTACATAAATGTTCTAGTTTGTCCGCTAACACATTCTCAATGGCAGGCAGCTGATTCAAACCCGCAGGTTTTTTCGCTAACGCTTGTTGAGAGATACCAATATCATCAGGCAATGTTCTTAACCAAGTACGTTTTGATATCTCGGTTAATCGTTGCTGTTTTTCCGGTGCTAAAAATTCACTACCCGGGTTACAACTTGCTATAAATGCAAATTCTTCATCTAATTCCGCTTTTAGCTCGTGGCAAACTTGCTGGGCTCGAGACTTATCCATCCCCTTTGCTATCGACTGCCAATATACAAGGTCAGCATCTCGTTTTAACACTTCATAACGCATACGTATTTCATGAATACGATCATAAATAGTTTCAAGCTTCGTTGCTTTATCCATCACATAATCAGGCGTTGTGACTTTACCGCAATCATGTAACCAGGCGGCAATTAACAGCTCTTCCCTGCTTTTTGAAGTTAGCGAAAAATCAGCAAATAGGCCCGTATCTGATTCAGCCGCCTCGGCGATTAATTTGGTAATTTCCGGTACCCGCTGACAATGACCGCCAGTGTAAGGGGATTTTGTATCTAACGCGGTCGCTGTCATCATCACAAAAGAATGGAATAATTCCTGCTGTTCCTGTTCTTTCTCTAAATGTTCTAATACTATTTCGTTAAAACCAATAAAATTTCGTACCAAGCGAATTCGATCGTAGGCGGTTTTATCTATTTTGTCTTTAAAGCCGATCACTAAAACACCGATATTTTCTTCTTTACGGTTCATTAAAGGAATAATAAAACCTGTTTTACACGGCCCACCAGAAAAAATAGCTTTAGCACCTTCCCCTGATAATTTATGCACATGTTTATCAAATACGTCTTTATTGTCATGAGCGAAAGACTGAAGTTCAAACTCAGGAATAGAACCCGAATTGGCTGCGAGATGAAATTTTTGTCTATTTGTTCTATTCGTGATGAACAACTGGCAACTACTTGCAGATAAAATAACTTCTGTCTGTTCAACAATCGAAGCGGATAACTCTTCAGGCTTAGATGAACGAGCCACATGGTAAAGGTTATTAAAGAAATCAACGAGCACGCTTTCCATCAATAACATGGTTTCATTAAGTTGATCGATCTCCGCAATATTTGAGGGTTGATATTTCTTATGGCGATACTTAAATGTTTGAATATTAGTTAAAGATTTATTTAAATATATAAGCGGCCTCGCGATCCGCCTAGTCGACAAAATACTAATAATAAAAAATATCAGCGTTAAAAACAGCATATTTTGAATATTGAAGTGGGAACTAAAATAGGCTGACATAGCTAAAAACTCTTGTTCTTTAATCAGATTAACAAGATAAATAACGTGTTCGTCTCCAACATTCAACGGGGTTATTAATAACCGAGAGGCTTGACCGTTATTAGTAATAGATTGCATTACCGTTTTAAAGGGGACTAAACGATCTAAATTTACCAGCGCTTTCACTAGCCCTGGTTCACTACTTTCTAGTAAATAGTCATTATCTATATCAATGTTACTGGCAATGACATCTTTCGTTGGGGTTAATAAGAAAGTCTTCGCATGTTTCGAGTACTTCATGTCCTGAGCTACTCGTGATAACGACTGATAATCAAAGTCGACACCAACAACACTTTTACCGTCATAGGCACGACGTGAAAATGTAATACCTAAATGTTGAGAAGGGTAAAACTTATACGGCTTAGAAAATAAAATACTGCCATCAAGTTTTGTGTTTTTAAACCAAGGGCGAACTCTTGGCTCATAACCACCATTGTCATAATACTCCCAAGAAACAACTTCTAATTCCTTATTCAAAAATACACGACGTTGCTTTCCACTTACCTGATTGAAGTTAACACTGAATACAGCATTAGCAGGTAGCGTATGCTCAGAACTACGCATATCTTCTGTGATTCGGTAAATAAAAACCGACTTGCCATCTTGATTCGCTGCATATAGGGAGGTCATATACGGATTTTTAATTAATGTTGTCGCTATAGGTGCTAGCCATGCTAAATCTTTGTCGTTATTTTCAACTAAGTTAACGACTATCAACATATCAAGGGAAGTGATCGCGGGGATCGAAATAAGTTTAATTTGGCTTTGCAAACTGCTGGTATATTTCTTTACATACTCGTTTGTAAAATTCACTTTTTCTGACTCCATATGGCTTACCCCTGCCACTATCGTCGTTAAGCTAAATATACTAAAGAGTAAAATGAAAATGCCAGAAATATAAGTTCTAAACGAAATAGGTTTCATAATCCATATAATGTTGTAAATATTCTGTGATGACATTGTATCGTTAAAATGACGATTAACGAGGAATATTAAATCCGCTCAGTTTTCCCCTTACAAATCTTACAAATAAAGTGATTTATCGCTCTAATTTTAGACTAAGTGAATACCAAAAAAACACTTGTTTTAATCAAGGGTTTAGCTTGTTAAGTAAATAGCCCGTAATACATCAACATCAACATCAGCATCGTCAATTTGCTCTGCGTTAAGTATTCTTGATATCTGTCATCCACTCATCTGTCCAGATAATTAATATTACTAATTGGTTAGTTTTTAATTAGAATATAACTGAAAACCTCATTAAGCATAAGAAATGACGCATTGTTACGAATGAAACCAAGAGAAGGTGATCCACGTCACAATATGAATGCTAATAGCTTTAATTAACATCAAACCTTAATGATAATACCCACATGTAGTTACCTAATTAGGTGGATAAACTTAATTTAAACGTGTAAGCGAAACAGGTTTGATTTGTTAAACCGATGACATACGACAAGGAAGATAACATGTTAAAAAAACGTTTTTTTAAAACAAAAGCCGAGGCCGATGTTACTTTTGAGTTCGCCTGCGATACCAGTACATCATTAATTAACAGTGATATTGTCGAACTCCATGCTGACTTTAATAATTGGCAAGCAATACCAATGAAGTACATAAAAAAAGATAACGTTTTCCGCACTAAAGTTCGTTTACCCATAAACCAGCATTTTCATTTTCGCTACTTAATTAATAGTAATGAATGGCATAACGATCATAAAGCCGATTTATATTTACCTAATACCTACGGTACAGATAACAGCGTTGTATCAACGCTACGTACTAAATAGATAACTAACAATACGTTTAATCCAGGATGGATCATGAGTAACATTTCGACTACACCAACAATAACAGGGCGCTTTGAAGAACGCTTTAGTCATCAAATCGATGCGCTAAACCAAGGTACACTCGATGACCCTTTTGCTTTTTTAGGTCCACACCAAATCACCAGTGATAAGTACGAACTTAGCGCTTTCATTCCCGGTGCACAACAGGTGTTTTATCAAGATAAAAACCACCAGCGACGTTATCAACGTGTTGGTACCAGCGACCTGTTTGTTCTTAGCTTGTCAAAAAAACAATACAATGCTAATTATCAACTCACAATCGCATATCCATTTTCTACCGTAGTCGAGCAAGACCCTTATAAATTTGCATCAACCTTAGATCCAAAAGCCGTTTACTTATTTAACGAAGGTACGTTAGAACAAGCCCAACGCCATTTAGGTGCGCATTGGACTATCATCGATAATGTTGAAGGCGTTCGTTTTACGGTATGGGCACCAAATGCAAACTCAGTCAGTTTGATCGGTAATTTTAACCATTGGAATCCAACGCGTCACCCAATGCGTAAACACCTTGGTGCAGGTATCTGGGAAATATTCATTGCCGATATTACTGATTCTGATACCGACAATAATTACAAATTCAGTATCATTACCGAAAATGGTGAGCGCTTAGAAAAAGCCGACCCATTTGCCTCGTCCATGCAGTTACCACCGCAAACGGCATCATGTGTCCCCACTAAAGCAAACTCTGGTGCATGGCAGCAATCTCCAGCGAAAGCATGGGCACAACGAGCAGAACGAAACGCGATTAACGCACCTATTAGTATCTATGAAGTGCATGCGGGTTCATGGAAACGAGACGAGAATAATCAGTTCTTAAGTTATAAAGCATTATCCGAACAGCTTGTACCTTATGTAAAAAATCTTGGGTTTACGCATATCCAATTAATGCCAATCAGTGAATTTCCGTTTGATGGTTCGTGGGGTTATCAGCCTGTTGGTTTATTTGCCCCGACCAGCCGTTTTGGTAGCTTGGCAGATTTCCAATTTTTTGTTGACGCTTGTCACGAAGCCAACATCGGTTTATTAATCGATTGGGTACCTGGACACTTCCCTGCTGATGCACATGGTTTAGCACAGTTTGATGGCTCACATCTTTTTGAACATGCGGATAAACGTCAAGGCTTCCATCCCGATTGGCAAACCCATATCTTTAATTATGATCGCGCAGAAGTACAAAGCTTTTTAATTTCAAATGCACTTGCTTGGTTTGATAACTTTGCCATTGACGGTCTACGTGTTGATGCTGTGGCATCCATGTTGTATCTCGATTACAGCCGTCAAGAAGGTGAGTGGATCCCAAATCAGTATGGGGGCCGTGAAAATCTAGGTGCCATTGAATTATTAAAACAAGTTAATCAGCGTTGCTATAAAAATCATCCAGGCATCATGATGGTTGCCGAAGAATCAACAGCCTGGCCAGGTGTGACAGCGTTCACTGACCAAGGTGGTCTTGGGTTTGGTTATAAATGGAACATGGGCTGGATGAATGACAGCTTAGAATACATGAGCTGCGACCCACTCTATCGCCAGCATCACCACCATGAAATGACCTTTTCATTAGCTTATGCATTCAGTGAAAACTTTATTTTACCGCTAAGCCATGACGAAGTTGTACACGGTAAAGGCTCACTGCTTAACAAGATGCCCGGAGATGATTGGCAAAAATTTGCTAATTTACGTGCCTATTACGGTTTCATGTGGGCACATCCAGGTAAAAAACTACTGTTTATGGGTTGTGAATTTGGCCAACGTGCAGAATGGAATCATGACCAATCACTCGACTGGCATTTACTTGATCAACCAGCGCATCAAGGTGTTCAAGCGCTCATAAAAGCCTTAAATAACAGTTACTGTCATCAACATGCCTTATTTGAGTTAGACACTGATCATCAAGGTTTTGATTGGATTGACGCAAGTAATGCCGAGCAATCCGTGTTTAGTTTTTTACGTTATAACAAAGCAAAAGATGAACATGTTGTCGTGGTATCGAATATGACACCTGCATGCCACTCAAACTACCGCATTGGCGTACCAAATCTCGGTGAATATGAGGTTATCGTTAATACCGATGATACTGAATTCGGCGGTAGCGGTTTTGCAAACCAAGCGAGTTACACTGCCGAATACGTTGAATGGCAAGGATTTACACAAAGTATTTGTATAGCGCTACCACCGCTATCAACGGTGTACTTAGCACCCCAAAAATAGCAAAAAATAACCACAGTAATAAAAGAATAGTTAGCCCAAATGTCATAATAAAGGAAGTAATATGTCATTAAAAAAACATACATCTAAAACAAACAAAGTTTGTACGTTAGAGACAAATAATGGGCCAGTGGTGAATGCCAGAACCTTGCCTGAAGATTTAAAACGTCATTTCCATTATACCCTTGGTCGTGATGAAGTCGGTGAATCGCCACAATATCTATACCATGCTCTGGCATTAACAATCCGTGATCGCTTAATGGAAAAATCACGCGCTACAAAAAAACGACAGCAAACGCAACCGACACGTCGTGCAGCTTATATCTCATTAGAATTCTTAATGGGTCGCGCATTAGGTAATGCGGTGCTAAACCTTGATTTAGAAGACAGTGTTCGTAAAGGCCTGAACCATTACAGCTGTGAATTAGAATCCATTGCAGATTCAGAACACGATGCCGGTTTAGGCAATGGTGGTCTAGGTCGATTAGCCGCTTGTTTCCTCGATAGCTGTGCAAGTTTAGCACTACCGGTGACAGGCTACGGTATCCGTTATGAATACGGTATGTTTAATCAAAGCATCGAAAATGGTCATCAAGTAGAACACCCAGATAACTGGCTACGTGATGGCCACCCTTGGGAAGTTGCCGCGCCAGAGCATAACCGCCGTATTAAGTTCTTTGGTCATGTAGAAACCTATCAAGATAAAGAAGGTCGCACTCATCACCAATGGGTTGGGACTGAAGATGTACTCGCTGTGCCTTATGATGTACCCGTTCCTGGTTATCAAAACGGTATCGTTAATACGCTTCGCCTTTGGAAGTCAGCGGCAACAGATGAATTTGATCTCGGTGAATTCAACGCTGGTAGCTACACTGAAGCGGTTGCACGTAAAAATTTAGCTGAACAAATTACCATGGTGCTGTATCCAAACGATGCCAGTGAAAACGGTAAAGAGCTACGTTTACGTCAGCAATATTTCCTTACGTCTGCTAGCTTACAAGACATCATTGCTGAATGGGTAAAAGTACACGGCAGTGATTTTACTGATTTTGCTAAATACCACGTGTTCCAACTTAATGATACGCACCCAAGTGTGGCGGTTGCAGAACTGATGCGTTTACTACTGGATGAGCATGATCTAGATTGGGATCTCGCGTGGCAGATCACAACGTCTACAATGGCGTACACCAACCATACCCTGTTGCCAGAAGCATTAGAAAAATGGTCTGTACGTTTATTTTCACACCTATTACCCCGCCTGCTTGAGATTATTTATGAAATCAATGCGCGATTCTTAACGGAAGTCGCTTGTCAGTGGCCAGGTAATGTTGATAAACAACGTGCGTTATCAATTATCGAAGAAGGCGATGATCCACAAGTCCGCATGGCTTACCTTGCAATTGTGGGGAGTTTCTCGGTAAACGGTGTTGCCGCATTGCACACCCAGTTATTGAGTGAAGGTTTATTCAATGATTTCTATCAGCTGTCACCAAACAAATTCAATAACAAAACAAACGGTGTAACGCCACGTCGTTGGTTAGCACACTGTAATCCAAAACTAAGCGAACTGATTAGCGACAAGATTGGTCATAACTGGACCCGTGACTTAAGCGAAATCAGTAAACTACGTCGTTATTATGACAACGCTAACTTCCATGCCAAGTGGCAAGACGTTAAAAAACACAACAAACAAAAATTAGCGGATTTAGTCAAAGAAGCATGTGGGGTTGAATTCGATACCAACATGATGTTTGACGTTCAAGTTAAACGTATGCACGAATACAAACGCCAGTTACTTAATATTCTGCATGTTATCCATCTTTATGATCGCATCCGTCGTGGTGATACCGAAGGTATGACACCACGCTGCGTATTAATTGGTGGTAAAGCGGCGCCGGGTTATTTCATTGCTAAGTTGACGATCAAATTAATCAATAACGTTGCCGCAACGATCAATGCCGATCCGCTAGCACAGCCTTGGTTACGTATTGCATTCTTACCAAATTACAACGTAACAGCGATGGAAACTATCTGTGCAGCAACGGACTTGTCAGAACAGATCTCAACCGCAGGTAAAGAGGCGTCTGGTACAGGCAACATGAAATTCATGATGAATGGCGCTGCCACTATCGGTACATTAGACGGGGCAAACATTGAGATCCGTGATGCTGTCGGTGCAGATAACTTCTTCTTATTTGGTGCTCACAGCGAACAGATCACCGATATCCGTGCTCACTACAACCCTGAAAATATCATTGCCAATGACGACAAACTAAACAGTGTAATGACATTACTCAACAGTGGTCATTTCAACTTATTTGAAAATGGTTTATTCCAACCATTAATCGACTCAATTTTAAACCCGCATGATCAGTGGTTAGTCGCCCATGATTTTGCAAGCTACTGTGAAGCGCAACAATCAGCCGCCCTCGCCTATCAAGATAAAGCAGCATGGACACGATTAAGCATTCTGAACACCGCAGCAAGTGGCACGTTTTCAAGCGACCGAACAATTAATGAATACAATCAAGATATTTGGAAGCTAACACAGCTGGACGCTTGATTTAACACTATTTATTAAGCCCTTGATTACTCTTGGCCTTACAATTAAAGTAACTTAAAGCATTGATTTAATAGTTAATTTCAAGGGTTGATAATTAAACCTAATTTCGACACAAGCTTATGGAGAAGTAATATGTCAAAAGGTACACATCGTTATATTAGTAACTTAACTAAAGATACTTATGCCTTGATCCTTGCAGGCGGCAGAGGTAGTCGTTTACATGAGTTAACAGATTGGCGCGCAAAACCAGCTGTATTTTTCGGTGGCAAATTCCGCATTATTGATTTCCCATTATCTAATTGCATTAACTCTGGGATCCGTCGTGTTGGTATTGCAACTCAGTACAAATCACATTCATTAATCCGTCACGTAAACCGTGGTTGGGGACATTTCAAGAAAGAATTGTCTGAGTCTGTCGAGATCTTACCGGCATCACAACGCTACGGTAACGATTGGTATTCAGGTACGGCAGATGCTGTATTTCAAAACATCGATATTATTCGTTCAGAAATGCCAAAATACGTCATGATCTTGTCTGGTGACCACGTATATCGTATGGATTACGGTGATCTACTTGCTAAGCACGTTGAAAATGGGGCTGACATGACGGTATGCTGTATCGAAGTCGCAACAGAAGAAGCGGCTGGCCAGTTTGGTGTAATGACAGTAGACGAAGATAACCGCGTTAAGCGTTTCGACGAAAAACCTGCACAACCAAATGAGATCCCAGGTAAACCAGGGCAGTGTTTAGCATCAATGGGCAACTATGTATTTAATACTGAGTTCTTATTTGATCAACTAGAAAAAGATGCGACGCGAACTACATCTGATCGTGATTTCGGTAATGACATCATCCCCGCAATCATTGAAGATCATCAAGTATTTGCATTCCCATTCAGCGATCCAAATAGTGATCAACAACCGTACTGGCGCGATGTAGGCACGCTTGACTCGTTCTGGGAAGCTAACATGGAACTGGTGACACCTGAGCCACAACTTAACCTTTATGATTCAAGCTGGCCAATTTGGACGTACCAAGAACAACTACCACCAGCTAAATTTGTTTTTGATAACGATGTGCGCCGTGGTATGGCTGTTGATTCGACCGTTTCCGGTGGTTGTATTATTTCAGGTTCAATAATCCGTAAATCACTGCTATTTTCAAATGTACATGTGCATTCATACTCAACAATTGAAGAGTCGGTAATATTACCGGGTGCTAATATCGGCGAAAATTGTAAATTGCGCCGTACTATCATCGACAGCAAATGTGTATTACCAGCCGGATTGATCGTAGGCTATGATAAAGACCAAGACTTAGCAAACGGTTTCCGCGTATCCGCAAAAGGGATCACCTTAGTAACATCGGATATGCTTAAAAGAATGGCAGAAAAGGGCGTTAAAGCAGCACTAGAAAAAGCCGCGAAACAAACTGCAGAACTCGTTTAATCGATAACTGAAAATCAATGTTTTATAAGCAATAAGTCTCTTAACTAAGTGACTTATTGCTATTTTTGTTTTATAACAATAAGTCTCTTTAATTCCACGATTATATTTCAATCAGACAAGTTTAATATTCTGCTTTAAGGACAATTTATTCATGCACGTTTTAATGATAGCCGCCGAAAATGATGCGATACCTGGTGCTAAAGTTGGTGGCGTTGCTGACGTAGTTCGGGATTTACCAAAAGCTTTGCCTAACCATGATGTAAGCGTTGATGTTCTGATCCCTGATTATGGTCATTACGCGAAAAAGTTTGAGTCACGCCAACTTGCAAGTGTAAAGGTTGAGTTTGCAGGACAAAGCGAAACCGTTACCTTATTCGAACTGTTTTTACCCGAAACACCAAATAAAGTACGTCAGTTTGTACTACAACATCCCTTATTTAGTCAAGGCGGCCATGTGTATAGCCATGACGAAGGCAACCGCCCTTTTGCTACTGACGCAACAAAGTACGCCTTGTTTAATCTTGCTGTATGCCAACTTCTTATCGAGTCAAAATTAACCCGACCTGATGTATTACACTTACACGACTGGCACAGTGCAACAATAGCCGTATTAGCCCAATATACACCGAAATATAAAGAACTTGCTAATATCCACTCGGTTTACACCGTGCATAACATTGCCTTGCAAGGTATCCGTCCTATTACAGGCGATAAATCAAGTTTACTACACTGGTTCCCAACACTTAATTTTGATAAAAATGCCATTTGCGATCCGCGTTATAACCACTGCTATAACCCAATGCGCGCCGGTATCAATCTGTGTAACAAAGTCCATGTGGTATCACCGACTTATGCAGAAGAAGTATTGCACGCCAGTGTTGCTAGCAATGGTTTCTTTGGTGGCGAAGGACTAGAACAAGATCTGGCAAACGCAAAACAGCAAAATCGTTTAGTCGGTATTTTAAATGGCTGTGAATACACAGACACAGTCAGTAAAAAACGCACGAAACCAGCTGCACTAAGTACCTTCTTGGCCCCAGCACAGCAACAAGTTAAGCGCTGGTTAGCACAGTCTGAGCATTTAAAAACGGTACACTACCTTGCGAATGAACAGATCAATAGCTGGAATAGCCAAGCACCTTTCACTGATTTTTTAGTGACTAGCATTGGTCGTTTAACCGATCAAAAAGCACTGTTATTACGTCAGCCTTATCAAGGTAAAACAGTATTGTCTGTGTTACTTGATGATCTTGCACGCATGAATGGCCGCATGATCATTCTAGGTTCTGGCGATACTCGCATTGAATTTGAATTCATGCAGCTAATGGCAAGTCACGATAATTTCTTATTCTTAAACGGTTATGGCCAGACATTATCCGATCAAATGTATCTACATGGTGATCTGTTCTTAATGCCAAGTTCATTCGAGCCTTGTGGTATTAGCCAAATGTTAGCTATGCGTGATGGTCAACCTTGCCTCGTTCATGCTGTTGGCGGTCTAAAAGACACTGTTCAGCATTTAGAAAATGGCTTTAGCTTTAACGGTTCATCACTGCAAGAGCAAAGTGATAACTTGATTAGTGCCTTTAACGAAGCAATCAAACTCTATGCGAACAAACCTAAAACATGGGCTAAGATTGCAGACAACGCAAAGTTGGCTCGTTTTAGCTGGCAAGAAAGCACAAAGCAATATCTAGAACTGCTCTATACACACGACTAGACTAATACAGTGATAAATATCTAAACCACCCTGCTTTGCTCGGTGGTTTTTTTTCGATTAAAAATCAATACCTCACAGAGTATCACCCCAATCTTAGTAAATTAAAACACCCAAATAAGATCTTAACTTAATTCATAACACTAAAAATAAGATATAACCCATTCGATCTCGATCTATCTCTATCAATAACTAGTACTAATTGACATAAACACAATTATTTTGATAATGATAACTATTTTTATTTGAGCGTACGCTATTATGAATATGTTCTAGGAGAAGAACTTAAATTTGTCATTACAACAAAGGATTAACAATGATTAAAAAATTATCGCTATTGTGTATTTCGGGTTTTATCGCAACATCTGCACAGGCTGGTGTAAACATTAAGTGTCATAATACAGTGGAAAACCTACCGGTATCATTCAGCATCAGCAGTTCAACGGCCGGGTATGAATTAACTGCAACCAATGCATTAGCGACCCCTACACATTCATCTTATACGACAAGCTCTCACGTCGCAGGTATTCATCAAGCAACAATAAGACTATTTAGCGGCACAAATAATGCTGATGTTGAATTTGCTCTTTACTACCCATCAGTTCATGAAAAAATAAAATCTCATCATGAAGGTACTCCTGGATATGAGTATGATGTTGCTTCGCTATTCAATAACTTTACCGTGACACCTCAAGATCCAGAGAAAGTTCACGAAGTGCCCGCGAAAACCTATGACACAACTTATTATAAAGTCAAAAGCTATAATCTAGCATCTGTGCGATATTGGGATGGTAGTCAAGGCCATTCTTATTACGGCTGCCATATTGTAAATAGCCCAGTGACTGATCATGTTAAAAATAGCTAATTAACCAAATTTAACTTAAAAATTAAAACCGTTAAATAATACGTCCTAGCCCGACAAGTCATGGACGTATTATTTATAAAAAAACATGTGATCACCATGAATAATATCGCCAAGCTGAACGAATCCACTCAAACCCGAAATTATCAAAGAAGTACAACCTTTTGCGGTGTTTTTCTATCGGTGTATCAATACTTCGCTTGTATCCATGCTTCACTAAGTCATTTTCGACTTTCAAAAGATCATCAACGTTCAGCATTTAGAAAATGGCTTTAGCTTTAACGAAGCAATCAAACTCTATGCGAACAAACCTAAAACATGGGCTAAGATTGCAGACAACGCAAAGCTGGCTCGTTTTAGCTGGCAAGAAAGCACAAAGCAATATCTAGAACTGCTCTATACAGTGGTTATATGTAATTGATGTATGTCCACTTTATATTTTTATAGGCCAATTCTTACATGACCTGACAAAACCTTACAAGTGACCTCTGCTGCTAAGTCAATTAAAAATAAGCTATTTCTATAATTACGACCACAAATGAACATATATGAAT
>Ga0209396_1001850_pt1 | contig 22871 bp, 23 predicted proteins | sample GOMGulsemesocosm_6_FD_184638 | JGI IMG/M metagenome (GOLD analysis project Ga0209396, IMG submission 184638) | Methane-oxidizing microbial communities from mesocosms in the Gulf of Mexico - GOM8C Gulf of Mexico (SPAdes) (version 2) | ecosystem: Environmental > Aquatic > Marine > Cold seeps... | reverse complement strand
AATTAATTCATCAAGGTGCTAAACTTATTACTTGTCTTGCCGATATCTTAGATGAACTTCCTTTTCTTTCTACACCAAAGGAAGAGTGCAAACATGAGATATCATTTGAACCAACAGAATCTTTTGAACCCAACGAGCCTATTTTAGATAGCGTTGGTTATGAGATAACGTCAATTGACCAAATAGTTATGCGTAGTGACTGTGCTATTGATATAGTACAAGAGCGTTTAGTAATGTTGGAGTTAACTGGCCTAATCGCTTCAATTTCTGGTGGCTATATCCGATTAAAAGGAGATGAATGATGTTTGAATGTCTTATGTATTTATTTGAAAACTATGTTCATGGTGAGACGGATATTATGCTCGATAATGAAATATTAACGGATGAATTAACTGATGCTGGCTTTCAAAAGGAAGCTGTTTCCAAGGCGTTAGCCTGGATAGAGCGCTTAGCATCTATGCAGCTTGAAGATACATTTAAGCCGACCCATAGCCTGACGGCCATTAGAGTTTTTACCATTAATGAGAGTCAGAAGCTTGATGTAGAGTGTCGTGGTTTTATCTATTTTCTAGAACAAATAAATGTTTTAAATGCAGAAACTCGTGAGATGGTTATCGACCGCGTTTGTGAGATTGATGGTGATGTATTTTGCCTAGATGACTTGAAGTGGGTCATACTGATGGTGTTATTTAACCTCCCTGGGCAAGAGCGCGCGTTCACTCAGCTCGAAGGTATTATGTTTGATGAGTCCGGTGGCATTATCCACTAGCCCACAATTACTTCATCAAATTGATATTAGAAGCCATTGGTTGTTTAGCCAGTGGCTTTTTTATTGCTATGATATGCCGGTAAATTAATTTTTTAGGTAGATTATGAAAATTTGGGTTGATGCCGATGCTTGTCCTGTTGTGGTTAAAGATATTCTTTATCGCGCCGCACATCGCACAAAAATTGAGATGACGCTGGTGGCTAATCAAGGCCTAAGCGTTCCACCGTCCCCGTTTATTAACACCCTTACCGTTGCTAGTGGCTTTGATGTGGCCGATGATGAAATCGTGTTGCGTCTCGTCGCTGGTGATTTGGTGATAACCGCCGATATTCCGTTAGCCGATGAAGTTATCACCAAAGGTGGCCAGGCGCTAAGTCCACGTGGTGAGCTTTACACCAAAGAAAACATTAAGTCTCGTCTTAATATTCGCGATTTTATGGATACGATGCGTTCGAGCGGTGTTCATACCGGAGGGCCGCCGCCCCTCAATAAAACAGACCGACAGAACTTTGCCAACAAACTCGACATGATTCTGGCGAAGGCAGCGAAATAATGACTCAATACCAAGGAAAGGCTGCGCTGATAACTGGCGGCACTCGTGGTATTGGCGCTGCAACGGCAAGGCTATTGTCGCAACAGGGCTACGCGCTGTGTTTAAACTATCGACACGACGACGTCAGCGCATTGGCGTTACAGCAAGAGTTATTAGCTAATGGTGGCCCTGTTATTGTCGTTAAAGCGGATGTGTCCGATGAAGCTCAGGTCTTGGCGCTTTTTGAGACCATTGATAACGAATTGGGGCCAATAACGGCTTTGGTGAATAACGCCGGTATTCTTAAGCAGCAGATGCCCTTGGTTGAGATGACGGTGGATCGATTCAGTGAAGTATTACATACCAATGTGATGAGTTGTTTCTTATGCAGTCGTGAAGCGGTTAAGCGAATGTCATTGCAGCGTGGCGGCTCCGGTGGCGCCATTGTTAATGTTAGCTCGGCTGCTGCTTATACGGGAGCGCCGAATGAGTATGTTGATTATGCGGCCTCGAAAGGGGCGATAGACAGCATGACTAAAGGATTGGCAATCGAAGTTGCTAACGATGGTATTCGAGTGAACGGTGTGCGACCTGGCTGTATTTATACCGATATGCATGCTGAGGGTGGTGAGCCAGCAAGGGTTGACCGCCTCGCATCATTATTGCCTATGGGGCGCGGTGGGCAGCCACAAGAGGTTGCAGAGGCAATCGCTTGGTTGCTGTCGAATAAGGCTTCATATGCGACTGGCACTTTTATCGATTTGGCCGGCGGTCGGTAGTAGATCGCGTATTGCGCAGTCATAAAAAAGGGCGACTAAATTAATTAGTCGCCCTTTTTAATTGAATTAGTATTACATCTTTTTAACGTATTGAGTGATAATCACAATGCGCGTGCCGTTCACTCGGCCTTCGATATGTTCTGGGTTAGCAGAGAGTGAAATGCCGCGTACTGGCGTGCCGCGTTTCGCGGTGAAATTAGCGCCTTTTACCACTAAATCTTTCACTAATACTACGTTGTCACCTGCAGCTAGCACAGCACCGTTGCTGTCTAGGTGTGGCTCATCGTTGTCGAGTTCCGCAGTGCCTTTGTTGGCCCACGCTAGCGTGTCTTCTTCAAGGTAAAGCATATCAAGTAAATCTTGTGCCCAAGATTCTCCAGCACCGATTAAGCGCTTAAGCATGCGATAGGCCATCACTTGTACCACAGGAACTTGGCTCCACATGCTGTCGTTTAAACAACGCCAATGGTTAACATCTAGCGATTCAGCGACCGTGATTTCGGTGGTACATTTGTCACAAATTAGCACGCATTTATCCGAATGTGCTTCAGTCGGTGGTACTTCGTGTACTGTAAGACTTGTGCTGCTGGCACATAGCTCACAAACGTTGCCGCTGCGATCTTGTAGTGTTGTTTCGATGCTCATTGGGTTTACGACCTATAAAATTAAATCAGAGTTCACCACTTTGGCGGTGAATGAATTGGCGATAGTATAACGCTAAACTTTCAATCGGCATAACGCCGCTGGTGGATTAGTTATTTAGCTCATCAATAAATTTATTTGATTCGGCAATTGATTTGTTTACTTCACTGACCAGCACTTTGATTTCTTGTTGTAGCGATTTGAATTCCATCCCTATCGCATTTATCGCACTCGCATTAAGGTTATGCTTTAAGAACAGCACGTTGTCATTGAGTGATGTTAGTACAGGGGCCATTTTTTGCTCTGAACGACGCATGCTTCTTACTAGCTTGGCGTAAGATAACTTTGTTTGGCGTAATTGGTTTTGGCTGCTTTGTTTAAACTTAGCACTCTTGTATTGGGTAATTTCACTTTCCCATTCTTCGAATAGAGCCTGAGCAACATCTTCTATTTTGTCTATTTTAGCGGTGACCTGTTCCGCTGCTCCTTTGCTTGATAGGTACTGATCGTTTAATGTTTCATAAACCGATTGAACATCCCCTCCATCGAAATTAATCACTGAGCTAAGTTCTTCCAAAGCTGATTTGAATTCTTCTTGCGCTTCACCTTGAGCATCGCGAGCCGACTCGACACGGTCGACGAGAATATCGCGTTTATGGATACCTACTTTTTCCATCGCGCTGTAATAGGCGGTCTGACAACCGCTAAGCGTGGTAATGACAGCAATAAGTAATAATTTTTTGAGCATAATTAACCTCAGGGTTTGATTAAAAATAGAGTTGTTTTGAATTTGCTATATTATAATCGATAATAACGAAAAAATTTATTAAATCGTAAAGGAATTATTAACTTGGATATCAACGGCTATTTCACCAGCTTATTATCAAAGCTAAAACGCACACCAGCGCTGGGTGTTCATGTGTTTCGACGAATGCAGCAGAACCGTTTAAAGATGGTAGCGGGGCATTTGGCCTATGTGACATTGCTGTCGATAGTACCTTTGGTCGCTGTTGTTTTTTCGATGCTATCAGCATTTCCGATGTTTAAGTCGCTTAAAGTACAAATAGAGCAGTACGTTTATCAGAACTTTATTCCCGCTGCTGGTGATGTTATTCAGGATAACCTAACCGAATTTGTCGATAATGCTTCAAAAGCGAGCGCGGTGGGTATTACTTTTTTGATTTTATTCGCGCTGTTACTTATTTCAAATATCGATAAGGTGCTTAATCAAATTTGGCGTAGTCCGAATAAACGACCACTGGTCATTTCATTCTCTATTTATTGGATGGTGATCACGCTAGGTCCGCTGTTTCTAGGCGCTAGCCTCGCTATTTCGTCTTATGTGATCACATTAGGCGGGTTAGATCAGGGGATGTTTGGCGGGGTAATGGAGTTTGTGTTGCGCTGGTTACCATTACTGTTTTCGGTGTTAGCTTTTCTTATGATGTATCTACTGGTGCCAAATGTTAGCGTTCGTTTCAAAGATGCTTTGATTGGCGCGGTGGTTGCGGCGGTACTGTTTGAATTGAGCAAAATCGGTTTCTCTGTATACATCAGTAACTTCCCGTCATATCAAGCGATATATGGTGCACTGGCAGCGATTCCTATTTTATTCGTTTGGGTATATTTATCTTGGATTGTGGTGTTAATTGGCGCAGAATTAACCGCAAGCCTGCCAGAGTTTTATCGCGAGAAACCATTGAAAGAACTGGCGAGCACAACTCTTGAACAGGAGTGTGACGATGTATCAGCTGTATCCGGGGATCAAACCCTATAGCGAGGCTCAGATTCGGGTATCGACAGTTCATAGTCTGTCGATATCGCAATATGGTGACCCAGAAGGTATTGCGGTTATTGTACTTCATGGCGGCCCAGGCGGGGCGCGTTCAGCACGCTTAAGCCGGCTGTTTGATCCGAGCCGTTATCGTATTATTTTATTCGATCAGCGAGGGTGTGGTAAGTCGACCCCTTACGGTGAGATTGAACAAAATGATGCACAGAGACTGATCGACGATATCGAGAAAATCCGCCTACATTTAGACATTCAGCAATGTATTATTGCAGGGGGCTCATGGGGAGCACAACTGGCATTACGCTACGCTATTCAATATCCTTTGCACGTCAGTGCACTGATCCTTCGCAGCCCTTTTTTAGGCAGACAACAGGATCTTGATTGGCGATTTTCACCCACTGGCGGCGCAGCCCAGATATTTCCCGACCATTATCTGCAGTTCTCTCAGCAACTTCCCAGTGATTTTCGCGATGATCCGATCCGCGGTTATCACCACCTGCTCAATAGCGATAATGAATTTGAACAACTAAATGCCGCCAAACATTGGTCGGTCTGGAAAGGTGGTTTGTCACATCTACTGCCCTTAAAAGATGCGCAGACACGTTTTGGTTTCACTCGCCAAGCATTGGCGCTGGCGCGAATCGAAAATCATTTTTATCTCAATAATTGTTTTATGGCTGAGAACTATATTATTGATAATGTTCAATCGCTCAAGAATATTCCCGGTATTGTGGTGCACGGACGCTATGATATGGTGTGTAAACTAGAAGGTTCTCAGTTACTTATTCAACATTGGCATAATGCACAATTACAAATAGTGCCGGGGGCTGGTCATTCCGGTGGCGAAGCCGGGGTCATTGACGCACTCGTTCAAGCGGGTAACAATATCGCACAGTGGCTTTATTAAAAATAACATTAGAGAGAAGCATGATAGCGTTAGTACAACGAGTCAGCGCTGCCAATGTCATCGTTGAGCAGCAAGTAGTTGGCGAAATAAAACAAGGATTACTCGTTTTATTGGGAGTGGAACAGCACGATGATCAGGCCTTAACCAATAAACTGCTCAAGAAAGTGGTCAATTATCGGATCTTTAATGATGATGACGGCAAGATGAATCTGAGTTTGCTTGATATTGGCGGTGAGCTATTAATCGTATCGCAATTTACGCTAGCAGCGGATACGAAAAAAGGGTTGAGACCCGGTTTTTCACGCGCAGCACAACCGCAACAAGCCGAGGCGCTATATCAATACATGGTAGCGCAGAGTAAAGGCTATGGCCTTGATACTCAGACCGGTGTTTTTGGTGCTGATATGCAGGTATCGCTAACCAACGATGGTCCGGTGACCTTTTCGTTATCCGTATAACTAAGGTAGGTACTTATGCTGACGTGGAAGACCTTATCTAGCGACGATGTGTTCTTGTGCCAATTCATGGTGAATTATGAATTGCGCCAAGGTGAGTATGTCGTTGCGTTAGATCCTGATGATAATATTATTGCCGCTGGTTTGTTGTTTGAGCTAACAGGGCAGCAAGCCCAAGTCGACGTCGTAGTCACGCTGGCAAGACGCCAACAAGGCATTGGGCGGCAAGTTGTCGAACACCTCATTGAACAGGCTCAACAGCGCCAATTGACCCGACTGGTAGGTCACAGTGCCGATGACTTTTGGCACTGTCTTGATTTCGTTAAAGCAGCGAATGGTGAATACGCTTTATTGCTCGATACCGCCGCGCGTGATTTAGTCGAGACTTGGCATCAGGGTATTCCGATTAGTCAGTTTATGGCGTTGGATATTACGACTCATTCGCTAAATAGTGTGACAACCAGCAGCGCGATGACGCAGTGTATTAATGTTCATCACAGCATGTTTGCCGGCGCTATTTATTCGCAAGCGGTGCTTACTGGCTGGGGATTGATACATCTGTCGATGGCACGATATGGTCTGGTCGGAAGTATTGTCTTGGCGAGTGGTAAGGTCAACTACCTGCGCCCGTTACGCCATGATCCACAAGGTAACGTAGAACAATTATTGGCGTTGGCTGATTTCTGTTGTTTAGTTGATGGCAAGAAATGCAGCATCAATTTAACGGTCAATTTAACCGAAGGTGGTAGCGACCAGCTTTGTGCAACATTCACTGGTCGTTATGTCATTATTCCTAATGATTAGCGAGCTCTGACAGGCTAATTTGTATTTGCTGTAACTTAGGGCGCAGTTGTGTGGCGTTGTTAGGTCCAATCCGTAGCATTAGCTTTTGGGCGGCTGGTAGTTGCTCAAGCTGCGGATCTTTAAACTGATACATCACCGACGGTGCGATTAATTCAATTGGCTCACGAATTGTTGGTGCGGTTAACATCATATCTATCGCATTGATTAATACCTGATTAAACTCACCACTTTGGTACCCCAGCTCCATATACGCTTCGTCAATAAGTGGCATCATGTGTTGATAATGACTTATGGCTAGCTCAATGTTTAATGAGTTAATGATATCAATGTAAACGGAATAACGTTTGTAACTCGCTTCGTCGAGATAAAGCTGGCCATCACTTTCACGGGCACTAAATTTTTCGATTGGCCGGTTGAGTGGGGTAAATTTGGTCGCCAGATCGCCACGGGCAAGATTATCGATAAACGTAACGAAGTTGCGTACGATATCTTGTGGAATTAACACCGAAGCATAATTGGGAAGCCATGACAGCTGTGAAGCTTTTTCGAGGGCTAACTTATCGGATTGATCAAGACTTGGTAGTAGCGGTTTAGGCACCTCGACCACTTCAGACTCAACTGTTGGTTGAGTGGCAACAGCCTCAGGAGCGACAGTAGGTTGCATTGCTAACTCAGTCGGTACTTCCACAGTAACTGGCGCTTGTGGTTGGACTGGTTGGGCTACTGGTGTCCTCGTGGTTATCGGTTGTTGATCGATAACAGGCGTACTTGCACTGCCATTATAAAAAATAACACCACCGACGACGGCGATTAGTGCAAAAGCAATCACGACATAAATTTCCATCGATGCTTTGTCTGGCTGGTGCTGTTCTTGTGCTGCTTGCATGATAAATCCTTACAATTTTTAAGCTTGGCTGTAGTGACTCTTGTTACCCAGCCAACGTTTCACAATGGGTTGTACCCACTGTGGATAATGCGTAATAAGTTGTTGTGCTAATTGTCCAACTTGTGGGATCAGCGCTTGATCTCTCACTAAGTCGGCAATTCTTAAATCGGCAAGCCCCGTTTGCTTGGTGCCAAGCACTTCTCCGGGACCGCGAATTTCTAAATCTTTTTGCGCGATCATAAAACCATCATTGGTTTCTCTTAAAACACCCAGCCGCTTGTTCGCGGTAAACGATAGCGGACTGTGATAAAGCAGCACGCAGTGACTGTCGATAGTGCCACGACCCACACGACCACGTAACTGGTGCAATTGTGCTAATCCAAGGCGTTCGGGATTTTCAATGATCATTAAACTGGCGTTTGGTACATCAACGCCAACTTCAATGACAGTTGTAGCAACCAGAAGCTGAATGTAGCCTTGCTTGAACTGATCCATCACCGCTTGTTTTTCTTTAGATTTCATTCGGCCATGCACCAATCCAATAGTTAAGTCACTTAAACTGGCCTGAAGTTCCACGGCCGTTTGCTCGGCGGCTTGGCATTGTAATACTTCGGATTCATCGATAAGAGTACAGACCCAATAACTTTGACGTCCACCGAGACACGCTTTACGCACGCGTTCAATCACTTCGTTACGACGTTGATCGCCAATCGCGACAGTCGTCACTGGGGTCCTTCCTGGCGGAAGCTCATCGATAATCGAGGTGTCTAGATCGGCGTATGCCGTCATGGCGAGTGTGCGGGGTATTGGTGTCGCGGTCATGATTAATTGGTGTGGGTAGAACTGACCTTGAGTGCCTTTTTCGCGTAGTGCAAGACGCTGATGAACCCCAAAACGATGTTGCTCATCAATAATAACTAACACCAGATTATGGTAGTGGACATCCGCTTGAAATGCAGCATGTGTGCCGACTATCATCTTTATTTCGCCGGATGCGAGTTGTTCTAGCGTTTCGACTCGCGCCTTACCTTTGAGTTTTCCAGCCAGCCAACCGACTTTGATCCCCAGCGGCTCTAACCATTGGCTAAAAGAGAGTGTGTGTTGCTCTGCTAATAATTCGGTAGGGGCCATTAAGACAACTTGTTGTCCTTGCGCTAATGGACCTAGTGCTGCAATCGCCGCGACCAGTGTTTTTCCTGATCCAACATCCCCTTGGACTAAGCGCATCATCGGCACGTCGAGCGCTAAATCCTGCTTAATCTCACCAATAACACGCTGTTGAGCATTGGTTGGTTTAAACGGTAAACTGGCTAACATCTTAGGTTCAAGATCGTTGCAAGGCTTAATGTGACAGGCTTTGAGTTGTTGTGATTGCGCGCGAGCTTGTAGCATAGAAAGGTTGTGGGCGATTAGCTCTTCGATCACTAGACGGTGTTGCATTTTGTGGTGACCACTGGTCAGCTGATCGAAGTCCGCTTCTGCTGGTGGCTGATGCATGTATAGCAGTGCCTCTTTGAGCGAGACTTGGCCTGGATATAAATCGGGCGGTAGTAGATCGGTGATTTCAAAGCGTTGTAGGTAGTCAATTGCTTGCAGTGAGATGTTTCGCAGCGTCAGTTGTTTTACCCCTTCGGTAGTGGGATAAACCGGTGTTAATGTTTGCGCTAGCTCAATAGGATCGCCCGCTGAGACTATTTTGTATTCTGGGTGAATGACCTCAAAGCCACGATTGCCTAACTTTACTTCACCAAAGCACCGGATCAGTCGACCTGGTTGCATGGCATTTTTTTGGCTGGCAGAAAAATTGAAAAATCGCAGTGTTGCCCGGCCATAATCATCATAGACATGACACACCATCATGCTGCGGCGGCCATGAGTGATCTCGCAATTTTCGATAGTGGCAATAAAGCTGACGTGATCGCCTGGCGTTATCTGATTTAAGGTATATAGCTTGGTACGGTCTTCATAGCGACTTGGCAGGTGGAACAGTAAGTCTTCAATGGTATGTAAGCCAAGTTTTGTCAGTTTCTGCGCCATTTTTTCACCAACACCTTTTAGGTCTGTCAGTGGCGAGGTCAGCATACTGGTGCGATGTTGCATGGCTATTTCTTTATGAGTTGCGCTTAGGCAACCAATATACCCCCACGGTTAAAAACCGCAATAGGCAATAGGGAGTATTTCATCGTTAGTTTAGTGTTCTTGGTTGCTGTTGCCTTTAGGCTGAATAAATTCAGTGGTGGTACCGTCATTATGAACATCACAAATTAGCTTGGGTGAACCGTCTGGATTTAACGCTAGTTTACCCAAACCACTGCGTTCGATTAAACGGCGCTTGCCATGACCTATCGCATTACGGCTTCGAACACGCATCGAACGGCGTTTGGTAAAGAAATTTAATGGCGAGTATGGGCCATAGAGCAGGCGGTTGATGGTGTCTAAACAAGCGATAAGCGACGGCGGAAATTGATTCTTAATACCACTTGAGGTGATTTGCCAAATTTTTGGTGAAAAATGGCGGAAGCGTAATTCAATATCGTAGACAAACGAGTAATGCACATCGCCGGACAAAATCACAAAGTGATGAGGGGTTTTAGGGTGCTTGAAAATATTGAGTATGGTGGATGCCGAACCCGGATGAGCCATCCAGTTTTCGGCATCAACGGCTAGAGGTTGGCCTAGGTTCGTCGCTAGACGTTGAATTGCTTCTATCGCTTTTACGCCAAAAATTGGTGCCGGTGACACCAAGACAATAGCATTGTGACCTATTAATTCTTGCTGTAATTCACACATTGCTTCCCAGTCCATGAGGCCTGATGGATCACCAATACTAAATTCACTACGCCATCGTCTGGTGCGGCTATCGAGCACCACTAGCTTTGGGCTTGTATCAAGCGTGTACTGCCAGTTGGAAAACTTAAAGAGTACCTCAATAAGTGAATCATGGTTCTCTTTATTTGGCGTGTGTTGATACTTACTCGCTTCGAGCCAGAAATCGCCACTGAATTTACTCGGATCATTGCCCCAGCCTTGGCATAACCAATAGGCGAATAACCCGTTACCGATAATGCGGCGTGCGAAGGGGTGCTCATAAGCATTTTTCTCCCATTGCGCGGTTAAGTTCCAGTCGTCGGTGATGTCGTGATCGTCAAAAATCATATAGGTCGGTGTGTGTGCCAATAAGCGCTGAACTTTATCGAGGCCTTGAGTAAACTCGGTGATTGCATCGAGCTCTTGGTTGTAGGTTGCTACATGCTCTTTTGGGACGTTAAACCCAGTGAGTTCAACAGATTGCCAAAGCGTTGGTGACCACACCAAGAGATACATCGCGATATGCTCAGCCAACGAAATAAGATGATTGTGAGCGTAGGTCGAGGTAAAGATTGCTTCGCTATTTTGACGATTGAATAAACTAGGCTTGCGCGGTGCTTGCGGTAAAAACCGTTGGCGTTGATAGTACTGATCCGATTGCTGGTGTAATTCACTGGCCTGACTAAATTGTGAATGGCTAAACTGTTCGTTGTTTAGGCCTAATCGATCGATTACTTGATGAATCGCATGTAATGTTGGCGCTGCAACATGATCGGCATATATTTGGTCACCGCTCATCATCAGTAAATCAGGACGTAATACCACATCATCTAAATAACGTTCTACTTGTTTATCACCCGCTAACAAGCTGTCTTCACTAGCATGATGTGGGTTACGGCAGCTACCATGCAGTAGCGTGGTCAGTTGCGTTTGGATCACAAATGATGGGCGTTGCTGACCGTCATAAACGAGATGCGGTACGGTGATAGCGAGTGGTTTTAATTGATCATTGTGACCAATGAGTAGGTCATATTCTATCTTGGTGGCGGCTGGCAGCGTCGCATCAATGCTCAGTAAATGGATAAAGGCGTGCGTTCCGACCTGAAAGGACCTTAAATTTTCGCTATTGAATGTTTGCTTGAGTAGTGTCGTTTCGCGATCGAAACATTGCAGTTCCCCCTGGCATTCAAACGGACTAACCCACCAAATAACCAGTTGTTGTGTGGTTATGCGGCGCAATATTGGACCACTAATAATATCGGCTAGCACGCAGCTTCCTAACTTCAAGTAAATAAAGGTTCTTTTATCGCGTAAAAGTCCCACAATAGCAAGCGATAACCGAGATCACTATCTTGATTTTTTGTAACATAAATTGGTGACAGACCCTATAAAAAAAGCTCCAAGTACGCTATATTTAGCGAAAATCACAATCTCGTGATTGTCCGGAGAATGATATGCCAGCGTTAGGCACCCTATATATAGTTTCTGCCCCCAGTGGCGCAGGTAAGTCGAGTCTGATCTCGGCACTATTAGACAATAATCCTAATAGTGATCTGCAAGTGTCCGTATCGCATACCACGCGCGACCCTCGTCCAGGCGAAGTGGATGGCGTGCATTATCATTTTGTAACGGTTGAAGAATTTAAATCGTCAATTGAAGATAACGTATTCTTTGAATGGGCTGAAGTGTTTGGTAATTACTATGGCACCTCGCGTAAAGTGATCGAGCAGCAACTCGTTAAAGGCATCGATGTCTTTCTAGATATCGATTGGCAAGGTGGGCGTCAAGTGAAAACGCTGATGCCTGAGGCGAAAGGTATTTTCATTTTACCGCCGTCACGGCCTGAACTTGAACGTCGTTTGATTGGTCGTGGTACCGATAGTGATGACGTTATCGCAGGACGCATGGCGAAAGCCGTCAGCGAGATGTCGCATTATGATGAGTACGATTATCTGATCATTAACGATGATTTTGAGCAAGCCGTTGCAGATTTCAATGCTATTATTAAAACTAATCGCATGAATGTGACCAAGCAAGCAATAAAACATTGTGATATGTTGAAAATTCTATTGGCAGAATAACTCAGATCGAGTATAATTTTGCGTCATTTTTTTATTCATAATTTATAGGAGTTTCCATGGCTCGCGTTACAGTTGAAGATGCTTTAGACCAAGTTGGTAACCGTTTTGACCTAATTCTTGTCGCTGCACGTCGTGCACGTCAGTTAGCAAATGGCGGTCAAGAAGCGCTTGTAGATCCAGAGAACGATAAGCCAACTGTTGTTGCGCTTCGTGAAATCGAAAAAGGCCTAGTGACTACGGAAACTATGGACGAATGTGAGCGTGTTGTTCAGCGTCAGCAAGAAGCGGCTGAATTAGCGGCTGTTGCAGCGATTGCTGAAGGGCGTATCGGTTAAGTTCGTTTAACCGCACATAGTACAAATCTGCAACCTGTCGGGGTGGTCAGTATGATTGAGCCAGACGGGGATTAATAACCTGTCGGGGTGAATATTGTATCTGATAGAAAATCTTGTTGAGGTAGCGTCGAGTTATCTCGAGCCGTCGCAAGTAAAAGAGATCGAGCAAGCTTATCGCGTCGCGAAGGCTGCTCACTCTGGCCAGTTTCGTTCGTCTGGCGAACCTTACGTTACACATCCCGTTGCTGTCTGCCAAATCTTGGCAGACATGCGTCTTGATCATGAAACTCTGATTGCCGCGTTACTACACGATGTTATTGAAGACACACCTGTCACCCAGGAAGAGCTTGCCGCTCAATTTGGTGAAGCCGTTGGCGAACTCGTTGAGGGTGTCTCTAAGCTAGATAAATTGAAGTTTCGCGACCAACGTGAAGCCCAGGCGGAAAACTTCCGCAAGATGATGATGGCCATGGTTCAAGACTTGCGCGTTATCTTAATCAAATTAGCCGATCGTACTCACAACATGCGAACACTCGGGTCACTTCGCCCTGATAAGCGCCGTCGTATTGCTCGCGAAACCCTTGAAATCTATGCGCCAATCGCTAATCGTCTCGGTATTCATAACATAAAGTTTGAATTAGAAGAGCTAGGCTTTAAAGGTCTTTACCCTAATCGCTTTAGGGTACTTAGCGAAGTTGTTCGATATGCTAAGGGTAACCGCAAAGAAGTACTGCAAAATGTTGAGCAGGAAATTAGCGGTCGTATCGAAGAGGCAGGCATTAATGCCAAGATAGTGGGTCGTCAAAAGAACCTTTACTCAATTTATAACAAGATGCGTAGCAAAGAAATCCAGTTTGAAGATGTCATGGATATCTACGCGTTCCGCATTATTGTTGATAGCATCGATACCTGTTATCGCTGCTTGGGCGCGATGCACACGTTGTATAAGCCTCGTCCTGGTCGCTTCAAGGATTATATCGCCTTACCTAAGGCAAATGGCTATCAGTCATTGCATACCTCGATGTTAGGTCCTCACGGTGTACCGGTCGAGGTACAGATCCGAACTGAGCATATGGATCAGATGGCCGATAAAGGCGTTGCGGCTCATTGGGTTTACAAAAATGATGATAGTCAGGGCACCACGGCTCAAGTGCGTGCGCGTCGCTGGATCCAGAGCTTACGTGAACTTCAGCAAAGTGCCGGTAACTCATTTGAGTTTATCGAGAATGTAAAAACAGACTTGTTCCCTGAAGAAATCTATGTCTTTACGCCTGACGGACGCTTATTAGAGCTACCAGCCAACTCAACGGCTGTTGATTTTGCTTATGCGGTACACACCGATGTCGGTAATTCATGTGTCGGTGCGAAAATCGATCGAAAAGCCTATCCATTGTCTCAACCGCTGACTAATGGTCAAACGGTTGAAGTTATCACAGCACCAGGTTCTCAGCCCAATGCTGCATGGCTTAACTTTGTGGTTACTGCGCGCGCTCGTTCTAAGATCCGCCAAGTGCTTAAGAGCCGCCATACCACCGAATCGATAAAACTTGGTAGACGCTTATTGCGCCATGCGATGGGCGACATCGATTTAGGAACCTTAGATCCACAGATCATTGCACAAGTTGTTAGTGATACTAATAATGCCGACTTTGATGAGTTGTTATCCAACATTGGTTTAGGTAACGCGATGAGCTTGGCGATTGCCCATCAGCTGTCTGATGGTGAACTCAACAATGGTAGTGATTCACACGTTGCGATTAAAGGCGCTGAGGGCATGCTCGTGTCTTACGCTAAGTGTTGTCGTCCGATCCCAGGCGATTCAATTATCGCTCATCTAAGTCCTGGTAAAGGATTAGTGATTCATATTGCCTCTTGTGCCAATATCATGGGATTTGAGAAGGAAAAAGACAAATACTTACATGTGCAGTGGGATAAAGATGCTGCGGAGCATAATGAGTATTTAACGGCGATCCGTATCGATATGATTAACCATCAAGGTATTCTTGCTGCAGTAACCACTGTTATTTCGCAAGCCGGTGCCAATATTCATGGTATGAACACCGATGAGAAAGAAGGCAAGATATACACGGTTGATGCAATCATAAGTGTCAAAGACCGCGTCCATATGGCTAACGTATTACGCCGCGTGCGGGTACTGCCAGATGTAATTAAAGTTCTTAGAACAAAACATTAGGGAATAAAATGGCGAACAAAGAAATCATTGCGACTGATAACGCACCGGCAGCTATAGGTACGTACAGTCAGGCAGTAAAAATTGATAATACCGTTTATTTATCAGGACAAATTCCATTAGTTCCAGCAACGATGGAAGTGATTAGTGAAGATTTTGCACAGCAAGTTGAGCAAGTTTTTCAAAACTTAACCGCCGTTTGCCAAGCAGCTGGTGGTTCATTAAATGATATCGCTAAGCTCAATATCTTTATGACTGATTTAAGCAACTTCGCGACGGTTAATGAGATCATGGCTAAGCATTTCAGCCAACCTTATCCTGCACGTGCCGCTATCGAAGTAAGCGCGCTGCCCAAAGGTGTTCAAGTGGAAATGGATGGAGTGATGGTGCTCTAGCACCTGCTCATTCTTATCCAAGCCGTAGCTTTAGTTGCGGCTTGTTTAACTTATCAAACGCTATTGTTGATAAAGCTCTAATGGTAAACCGTCTGGATCGCTGAAAAACGTAAATTTAGCGCCGGTGTATTGATCAATTCTGATTGGCTCAACATCGATATTATGATTGACCAAATGGCGAATGACTTGTTCGATATCATCTACTGAGAATGCAAGATGGCGAAGGCCTTGAGCTTCTGGGTAGCTTGGTCTTGCTGGGGCACCATCAAACGAAAACAATTCTACTTGGCCGCCATTGGGTAAGCGTAAGTCGAGCTTGTATGAATGGCGCGGCTCGCGGTAATTCTCTGCGATGATCTCTAATCCTAGGATCTGATGGTAAAAGTGCTTTGATTGTGCGTAATCACTACAGATGATAGCGGCGTGATGAATTGACTTAAGCATGTATATCCTTGTTCTTATTATGCCAACGTAATTGCTATTAGTGCTGTTGCCAAGCGTAATCCATCTGTTTGGCGGTCGCTTGCGCTAAGGGCATATCAGACAGCTGCGAAACCAACTCTAACGTCATGTCGATGCCAGCAGATATGCCAGCCGAGGTGAAATATTTACCTTGTTTGACCCAGCGCTGATCTGCAATCACGGTTAACTGTGGGTAGTTATCTTGAAGGTCGCTTAGATCTTCCCAATGGGTGGTAACATTTAGACCATCGAGTAAGCCAGCTTCAGCTAATAAGAAAGCACCAGTGCAAACACTGGCCACTATCGTTGCGCTTTCCGCTGTTCGGCTAAGCCACGAAATGACCTGTGGCTTTTTCACTTCTTGAGTATGGATGCCGCCAGCGACGATTAATACATCAAGCGTTGGATGAGACTCAATTGTGTGGTGAGGTTGTATCGGAAAACCACCACGAGCCTCAACTGTGCCTGACGCTTGCGCAATGAGAAACACATTCCAATTATTATTGGCAAGGCGCGCGGCTGTACTGAGGACTTCAAAAGGGCCTGCAAAGTCGAGGACTTCGGCGTCCTGATACATATAGATCCCGATATTCATTCGTTTAGCTATTCGCTCGGCAGTTGGTGTTGCTGTAACTGCTCCAGCACGGCTGGTGGAATAGGCAGGCTTTTCTTGGTGTCATGAGAAAAATGTACCATGGTGGTAACGCCGGTGACCGTTTTAATTCCTTGCTGCCAACATTCCTGATGGACGTCAAATGAAGAATTACCAAACCTGCTGATGTAGCTACGGATCTCAACATCATCGCCATAATGCGTCTCGGCATGAAATGAAACCGAATACGACGCTAAGATAAGCTTCCAGTCATTCACATCCATCTCAGGAGTGAACATCCTAAAAATTGGATCGCGCGCGGCTTCAAACCACATTGGTAGCACGGTGTTATTAATATGACCTAGGGCGTCGGTCTCTAAAAAGCGCGGGGTAATAACAGTAGATAGCATAAATACAGCCTAAAATGTTGAAACAAATGTGTAAAAGATTAGCCTAATCTAACAAAAGTTTTACGGATATAATAGAATCACTATCAATTGAATCGATAAAGACCTGTGCCTGTGACTGAATTTAATCAGTATGTTAAAAGCTTAACGCAACTTGCCAAGAGCAATAATCATCGCTATCTGGTGGTATTGACTGGCGAAGAAACATGGGCGCAGCAATTGCTAACAGAGACGTTGCACGCCGAGAATACATTGTGGTTAGGGGATGGCTTGTCGCCTGACTGCACACCGATGGCTAAAGCAAAATCAGTGCTGGGTCGTGAATATCAACATGTGGTGTTTAATGGTTACAGTGGCTTTAATCCAGATGCTTTTGGCCAGAGTGTGGGCACTATTGCTGGTGGCGGCTTGTGTTTTATTATTGCACCAGCGTTAGAGGCGTGGTCAACATATGAAGATCCTGATTATCTAAGGTATCTCGCGAGCCCAGAGCAGCAAGGGGCGACATCGGCTAATTTTATCGCCCGTATGGTACGTTTGATTAAAACAGATGGTGATAGTCATGTCATTGAGCAAGATCAGCCTTTACCGATCATCGAAAGTGCCACGAATGTCCCGCTGATGGGCCGTGAGTATGCTGAGCAAGCGCAAGCGGTTGAGAAAATTATTAAGACGGTCACCGGTCATCGTAATAGGCCATTGGTGATCACGGCCGACCGTGGACGTGGTAAATCAAGTGCGCTTGGGCTCGCCGCAGCGGCGTTGCTACAAACCAGTTTATCTCGAGTAACCGTAACGGCGCCAAACCGAGCGGCGCTCGACAGTCTTTTTAAGCATGCGATGGCTGAGCTTGATGGCGCATGCTTAGTAAAAAATTCCCTAGTGTGGCAAGGCAAAGAAATAGTGTTCGTCGCAACGGATCAATTAGTTGAGCAATTGCCGCCGTGTGAGTTGTTATTGATTGATGAAGCGGCCGCTATTCCAACGCCGATGCTTACCATACTGGCACAGCATTATTCTCGTGTGGTCTTTGCGACCACAGTTCATGGTTACGAAGGGACAGGTCGTGGGTTTTCGTTGCGCTTTGTGAAAACCCTTGAAAAACTCTCGCCACAATGGCGCAGTATTAGCTTAAGTCAGCCAATCCGCTGGTCAGCAGATGATCCGCTCGAACGACTGAGCAATCAGATACTCGGACTCGAATTTGAAGGGGTGAACAACGATTCATTTGATTGCTTTAATCCAGAGACAATTGACTTTCAACAGGTAACACAATTAGCACTAGCGAATGATGAAGCGCTATTACAGCAAGTGTTTAGTTTATTGGTTAGCGCACATTATCAAACCAAACCCAGTGATTTTAGGCAGTTGCTAGACGCACCCTCTTTGTCGATATTCATCGCTAAGGATAACGAGCAGGTTATTGCGACGGCATTAGTGCTGCGAGAGGGGCAATTCTCACCGCAGATGACCGAAAAGGTCTGGCTGGGCCAACGGCGCTTGCGTGGTCATTTATTGGCGCAATCATTGATTGCTCAGGTTGGCTTACCAGAGGCGGGCGCCTTAAGTTATGTGCGGATCATGCGCATTGCAGTGACACCATCGCTGCAAGTACGAGGGATTGGGCGTCAATTTGAATGCTGGATTAGCCGCTGGGCGCAAGAGCAAGGTTTTGACTTTATCGGCGCAAGTTATGGCGCTACCGCGAGTCTAACTCACTATTGGTTAGGGCAGGGTTATCGCGCGTTGCGCCTGGGTTTGACTAAAGATCGAGCCAGTGGTACTCACGCATTGCTTGTACTGAAATCGTTACAAGATAAAACCGAAAGTGTTGCCATAATAACGCAAGCAACCGCCATGTTTAGCCAAGCATTGCGTTATAGTATTAGTGGTGAATTTCGGGTGCTTGAGCAAGTCTTGGTCGTCGCTTTGTTAAGTGATGTTGTGCCGCAACAGACGTTGCCTGGCACAGCGGCATTAAATATCGATAATTACATTAGTAGTGATCGGCCATTAGAGCAGGTCGATTATTTGTTAGAGGCGTATATTTGGCAAACGCCAAAGCGACTGTTGAATCTAACAGAGCAACAACAGCGCCTAATTGTGAGCCGTATTATGCAAAAACAAGCGTGGCCGGTGGTTGTTAAGTTAGTTGATGCAACGGGAAAAAAACAAGCGATAACCGCATTAAAACAAGCAGTAAGCCAGTTATGGCAGTGATGAAGGTTAAATAATCGCATAATTAACTTGCACAAATATTCAAACAGTTGTTTAATTCACCTAGTCGTATGGTTTTATCCTGCGTTCTTTGCGTTATGTTTAGCCAAAGAGCAGTGATTTAATCTCAAAAATATAAAAATAAATAGCAATAGTAAAATAGCAATGAGGAGCTGAGTATGGAACGTGAATCGATGGAATTTGACGTTGTCATCGTAGGCGCAGGCCCTGCCGGATTATCTGCAGCCTGTCGTTTGATGCAAGCAGCGAAAGAAAAAGAACAAGAACTAACGGTTTGTGTTGTAGAGAAAGGCTCTGAAGTTGGTGCTCATATCTTATCTGGCGCAGTTTTTGAACCAAAAGCACTCGACGAGTTATTTCCTAACTGGAAAGAACTTGGCGCACCATTGAATACCGAAGTTAAAGGGGATGATATCTTCTTATTGGGTAGTGAAACCAAAGGGACTAAAATCCCGAATATGCTCGTGCCTAAAACGATGCATAACGAAGGTAACTACATCATTAGCTTAGGTAACCTTTGTCGTTGGTTAGCTGAACAAGCTGAGAACCTTGGTGTTGAAATCTTCCCAGGTTTTGCAGCAGCAGAAACGTTATATCACGAAGACGGCGCCGTAAAAGGTATCCTTATCGGTGATATGGGCTTAACTGAAGCTGGCGAAGAGAAAGACTCTTACATGCCTGGCATGGAGTTACACGCCAAATACACATTATTTGCCGAAGGTTGTCGTGGTCATCTTGGTAAAGAGCTGCAAGAGCGCTTTAACCTTAATGAAGGCAAGAGCCCGCAACATTACGGTATTGGTATCAAAGAGCTTTGGACTATTCCTCCTGAACAGCATGAGCTAGGTAAAGTTGTTCATACCGGTGGTTGGCCATTAGTTGATGGCGCGACGGGTGGTGGTTTCTTATATCACATCGAAGATAACCAAGTTGTTTGTGGTTTAATCGTCGATTTGAACTACTCGAACCCATACTTAAGCCCGTTCGATGAATTCCAACGCTATAAGCATCATCCTGAGATCGCTAAGTATCTTGATGGCGGTACTCGTATTTCATACGGTGCTCGTGCAATCGCAAAAGGTGGCATCAACTCATTGTCAAAAATGACGTTTGCTGGTGGTATGCTAATCGGTTGTAATGCAGGTACCTTAAACTTTGCAAAAATTAAAGGTTCTCACACGGCGATGAAGTCAGGCATGCTTGCCGCTGAGGTTATTGTTGAAGAATTAGCGAAGGGTGAAGATGCTGCCGCTGAATTAACCCAATACGCTGAAGTCTTTAAAGCGTCTTGGTTGTATGACGAACTATACCGTTCACGTAACTTCGGTCCTGCGATGCATAAGTTTGGTACTACTTTAGGTGGCGCGTTCAACATGATTGACCAAAACATCTTTGGTGGTAAGTTCCCAGTGAACTTTAAAGATGAAAGTCTTGATCATGCATCACTTAAGCTTGCGAGCGAAAGCAAAGAAATTGCTTACCCTAAGCCAGACGGTAAATTGAGCTTCGATAAGCTCTCTTCAGTATTCCTATCGAATACTTATCATGAAGAAGACCAGCGTTGTCATCTACAGCTTAAAGACAGCTCTATTCCACTGTCGGTAAACATGGAAAAATGGGCTGAACCAGCACAACGTTTCTGTCCAGCAGGTGTTTACGAGATTGTTGAAGAAGAAGGTGAAAAACGCTTCCAAATTAATGGTCAAAACTGTGTTCACTGTAAAACGTGTGACATTAAAGATCCAAGTCAAAACATCACTTGGGTAACCCCTGAGGGTGGCGGCGGTCCAAATTACCCGAATATGTAATTTGTTTTTGGACCAAAAAATGGACTCTGAGAGTCCATTTTTTTTGCGTGTTATAAAGCGTCGTGCTTGGGTTTAACGTAGACGTAATTTTCCGGTACGAATACGTTGTGGGTGGTCGCCTACTGGGAAGCTGGCGACTTCTTTAGCATCTGCAAATGAAATCACTGATACGCGGTCTTGTTCACTGACTGAGACATAACAGAATTTACCGTCGGCACTTTCTGTTGACCAATAAGGTTTGGCACCTAATGGGGTGTCAGACAGTTGTATTGTTTTGTATTCAAAGGTTTTACGGTCAACAATGGCGGCATAGCCAGACATTGTGGCAGCGACACAAAGTTTAGTCCCTTCGCTGTTCATCGCTAAGCCATGGTGCGCCGAATTTAGTTGGTAATCGCGCAGGCTCAATGCTTGAATCTCTTCAGGCACAGGTAGGTTTAACTTTCGCGTGACTTTTTGTTGCTCAACGTCGTATTCAACAAAACCATGAAAGAATGAAATCTGCATGTAAACGAATTTACCGTCTGGTGAAATCGCCATCGGTCTGACCGCGCTATCGACCCAAGGCATGCCAAACTCTTCTAATTTTTCACCCATATCGACACGTTGTAGTACTTCATATGTTTTAGCATCAACAATCTGGAAGTAGCGATCGCCTTTTAACCAGTCGAGCCAGCTACTGGAAAAGGGCACATAGACTTTACCGATGCTGGCATGAAATATTAGTTTGCCGTCACGGGAATAAGTATTCTCATGGGGTTGGTCGCCTGATTCGAAATGAGCGATTATTTTACCCGTGCTAGTATCGATTGCTTGTACTTTACGAGCGGTAGAGGCGGACACGAGAAATACCTTACCATCTGGAGACAGTGCCGAATGATCTGAACGTGAACCTTCAACCTGCGTACGCCACACTATCTCGCCACTATTAACATCGAGTGCAATAACATCGGCAAAGCTCGGGCGTGAGATAAATAGGAAGCGGCCATCTTTTGAGGGAAACATATCATCCACCATTTGATGGTGTCCTTCACCAATGACTTCTTTGATTAATGTCGACATTATTCGACGCTTAAAAGAATCAGACAACTCACCCAGACGTTCTTCCATATCTGGTACCGCATTAAGCTTCTTAATCCGTGTCATGGTGTGAGGGTCATAAATATCGATGGTACCATCCCAATTATTACCGACAACTATGACATCACGGTTACCGTTGACATTCATCGATTGCTCGACGTGTGCAACCGCGTTAAATGTCAGGAGTAAGGTTGATAGTAAAGCAATAAACTTCATGATTGAGCCCTTCTTATTTTAATTTTAATTGAACTGATATTAGCTACGTTGCCATAGTGAAAACGACACTTGCCCAGCTTTCTTGTCTTTGATGCAGCGCCAATTGCTTGGTAATGTTGGCATTGCCAACTCAGACTCGACTTCGATATAAATTACCGCGTCTTGTGCGAGCCAACCATTAGACTCTAGTAAAGCGCATGATTTTTCTAATAAATTCTTTCTGAATGGCGGGTCGATAAACACCACATCATAGGATTTACTGCTGCTTTTTTCTAATACAGCGAGGCTATCTTGATTATTCACCGTCGCATTGGTGCATTTTAAAGTGGCTAAGTTCTGTTGTAGCTGCTTGGCTGCGCCTTTGTCTTTCTCAATTAATAACGCGCTGGCGGCATAACGAGAGAGAGCTTCAAACGACAAACCGCCGCTGCCAGCAAAAAGATCGAGACAATTTGCATCGTCGAGATACGGCGCTAGCCAATTAAAGACGGTTTCTTTAACCCGATCGGTGGTTGGACGTAGGCCTTCGACGTCATTTACTGGCAGTTTTCGACTACGCCATTGGCCGCCAATGATCCGTATTTGGCCAGAACGACCTTTTCCTGCTGACATATCTACCTCAACTCGCTTGTATTTGTTATCATCGGTGCAAAATTTTCTAAAGCATGACGTTATTCCGTTATTTTAACAAG
>Ga0209396_1001847_pt1 | contig 22877 bp, 16 predicted proteins | sample GOMGulsemesocosm_6_FD_184638 | JGI IMG/M metagenome (GOLD analysis project Ga0209396, IMG submission 184638) | Methane-oxidizing microbial communities from mesocosms in the Gulf of Mexico - GOM8C Gulf of Mexico (SPAdes) (version 2) | ecosystem: Environmental > Aquatic > Marine > Cold seeps... | reverse complement strand
GCTAAGAATATGATTGGTACTTTCTGGTATCAGATGAACGAAATTAAAGCCGGTGCTGCTCGTCCAAAAAACATTGAGCGTAAAAAAGTTACAAAACTCGGTGTATTAGGTGCAGGCATGATGGGTGCGGGTATTGCATATTCATCGGCACTGAAAGGCATTGAGGTCGTTTTAAAAGATGTCAGTCTTGAAAGTGCAGAAAAAGGTAAAGCGTATTCACAAAATATTGTGGACAAAAAATTAAGTAAAGGTCACCTATCACAAGATAAGCGTAACGCATTATTAAATGCGATTTTACCGACTGATAAAGCGGAAGATTTAGCGGGTTGTGATTTGGTGATTGAAGCGGTATTTGAAAGCCGTGAATTAAAAGCGGCCGTGACACAAGAAGCCGAAGCTCAATTATCTACTCAAGCAGTCTTTGCATCTAATACGTCGACTTTACCGATTACAGGTTTAGCACAAGCATCAAAACGTCCTGAAAATTATATTGGGCTGCACTTCTTTTCTCCTGTCGACAAAATGCCGTTAGTTGAAATCATTTGCGGAGAAAAAACCTCTGATGAAACCCTAGCTTTGGCTTATGACTACGTTCAACAAATTGGCAAGACGCCAATTGTCGTGAACGATAGCCGTGGTTTTTATACGTCCCGTGTTTTTTCTACTTTCGCTAACGAAGGTATTGCCATGTTAGGTGAAGGGTTCTCTGCCGCAGCGATTGAGAATGCTGCTTTCCTATCCGGTTTCCCTGTAGGCCCATTGGCCGTTACCGATGAAGTTAGCTTAACATTGGTCGAAAAAATCCGTAAACAAACCGTATTGGATTTAGAAAGCGAGGGTAAAGAGTATATACACCACCCTGCTGAAGCTACTGTAGATAAAATGATTTCACTGCAACGTGAAGGTAAACTCGCAGGGGCTGGTTTTTATTCTTACGCTGATAAAGAGCTAGCTAAAGGATCAAAGAAGCAGCTTTGGGCGGGTCTTAAAGATACATTCGAACAAGCTGACAAGGCCATTGACCTACAAGAAATTAAAGACCGCCTACTTTATATTCAAGCCATTGAAACCGTTCGCTGCCTAGAAGAAAAAGTATTAACCAGTGTACGTGATGCCAATATTGGTTCTATTATGGGTATTGGTTATCCGGTATGGACTGGAGGTATTTTGCAGTTTATTAACCAAACAGGCTTACCTGCTTTTATTGAGCGTGCTGAGCATTTGCATGCAACATGCGGTGAACGCTTCCGTGTGCCAACGTTATTGAAAGAAATGGCGAAAGACCAAATGATTTTTGAAGATAAGTGATTTTTTCACGAGCCGATTTAATAAAAATAATTACGACATAGGAAATTAAAATGATTAAACGTACAGCATTTGAATCTGAGCATGAGATGTTTCGCGATAGCTTCCGCAAGTTTCTATTAGAAGAAGCGGTTCCTTATCATGAGCAGTGGGAAAAAGACGGTCAGGTTAGCCGTGATTTTTGGCGTAAGGCAGGGGCTATGGGTTATTTAAGCCCGACCGTGCCTGAAGCTTATGGTGGTGTAGAAGTTGATTTTCGTTATAACGCCGTAGTGGCAGAAGAAGTCGCTAACTTTGGCTTAACGGGCATTGGTTTTGGTTTGCACTCTGATATCGCCGTGCCTTATATCATGGCCTATGGCAGCGAAGAGCAAAAGCAAAAATACCTACCTGGCTGTGTTAACGGCGACATTGTTACTGCTATCGCTATGACTGAGCCAGGAACGGGTTCCGATTTGCAGGGCGTTAAAACCAATGCCGTATTAAGTGATGATGGTGAACATTATATTCTTAATGGTTCAAAAACCTTTATCACCAATGGCCAACTTGCTGACCTTGTGATTGTTGTTGCTAAAACGGATCCGAATGCAGGTTCAAAAGGTACTAGTTTGTTCTTAGTTGAAGCCGGCACAGAAGGTTTTGTGAAAGGTCAGAATTTGCATAAAATTGGTATGAAAGCTCAGGATACTTCAGAGTTATTTTTCCAAGATGTGAAAGTGCCTAAAGAAAATCTTTTAGGTGAAAAAGGCATGGGCTTTATTTATCTAATGCAAGAACTGCCACAAGAGCGTTTATCAGTTTCTCTATCAGCTGTCGCTTGTGCCGAGTCTATTTTAGAGCAGACTGTTACTTATGTGAAAGATCGTAAAGCCTTTGGCACCTCAATCGCCTCGTTCCAAAATACGCAGTTTAAGCTAGCTGAAATGTCCTCTACAGTGACCATGGCCCGAGTATTTATTGACAAGTGTTTAGAGCTGCACTTAGAGAAGGAACTAGATCCTATTACTGCGGCAAAGCTAAAGCTACTGACAACTGATATTCAGTGTGATGTTGTCGATGAGTGCTTACAGCTGCATGGTGGTTACGGTTACATGTGGGAATACCCTGTAGCTCGTGCCTATGCTGATGCTCGTGTGCAAAAAATCTATGCCGGCACTAACGAAATTATGAAATTGATTATTGGTCGCGACATCATAAAATAGCAGTGACATAACTGTTTAAGTAAAACGCTATTCAGAGTCATTCTGGCTAGCGTTTTTATTTTTCAAATCTTATTTCAATCACCTATTCATCTTCGGATACTGCACTTATGTCTTTGCCTTTATCAGGTTTAAAAGTTCTTGATTTTACTACCTTATTACCTGGACCGTATGCAACTCAACTGCTTGCGGATATGGGAGCCGAGGTTTTACGAATAGAATCCCCTACTCGTCCTGATTTGGTTAAATTGATGCCTCCTTTTGTTGGCGGTGATAAAAATGGAAAAGGCAAAGTCTCTGCAGCACACGCTACTTTGAATCGAAATAAGCAAAGTATGGCCATCGATTTAAAGCATGCCGATGCAAAAGAGATCATTCATAAGTTACTTCCTGAATACGATATTGTGATTGAACAGTTCAGACCCGGAGTTATGAAACGCTTGGGATTAGATTTCTCTTCTCTGCAAAAAATTCAACCAAAACTAATTTATTGCTCGATTACCGGCTATGGCCAAACGGGTCCGCTGAAAGATCGTGCAGGCCATGATATTAATTACTTGGCACTATCTGGTCTTGCTAGTTTTTCTGGCCGAGATAAATCTGGCCCTGTGCTATCAGGTACCCAAATCGCAGATATCGCTGGCGGATCTCATCATGCGACGATGGCGATTATGGCCGCCGTGATTCAACGCTCTGCAACAGGTGAAGGCCAATACCTCGATATCAGTATGAGCGATGCTGCAATGGCGTTGACGACGATGTTCGGCTCTAATGCTTTAACCAGTGGTGAAGACCCTGATTATGGCCATGAAATGCTTAATGGTGGATTGTTTTACGATTACTACCAAACTTCAGACAATCGTCACATTTCTATTGGTAGCCTAGAACCTAATTTTGCAGTCGCACTGCTAACGCTGCTGGAACTAGAAGAATGGATGAATAAGTTAGCTGACCAAAGTCATAGTATGCAACAACAATTAAAAGCTGCAATTAGTGAAAAGGTTAAAGCCCATTCGCTGGAACATTGGCAGGCTGCGTTTGCTGAAGTTGATGCGTGTGTCGAGCCCGTATTAACCATGAACGAGGCATTTAAACATCCCCACTTTGTTGCCCGCGGTATGGTTACAGAGGCTTCAGACGAACAGGGTAATCCAATAAAGCAAATCAGTTCTGCTTTACCTTTTAAAAGACAAGAGCCTCATGCCATCGGAAAAGTACTGGGAGCTGATACTCAGTCAGTACTGAAAACAATTGGATATACCGATGAGCAGATTGTCGAACTAAAAGAAGATCAGTGCATATAACTTTTATTGTATTATTTAACTTATTTTCTTCCTTTGATTAGCCCCATAATTTTAGGTCAGCTAATCAATGGTTTTATTTTCCATTAGCGACACTCCTGTCATTACTGACAAAACGACCATCTATTAGACCTGTTTCTATAAGCATGCTCAATATTCTGTTCACTAATAGGCCTAGTTAACTCCGTTACAAAGCAAAATTCACTGTCCTCTTCTATACTAAAATTTACTGACATGGGATTGGATTTATAAATCATGAAGTTTTCTCACAAAATAATTATTGCCGCTAGCTTAATTTTGATCCTTTCTTTGGGGTTACTATCAAGTTATCAGTACTATCAAGTTAAAACTGAAATTAATAATCAGGTTAATGCCAGTACTGAAGAAATTGTTACTTCTCTTAGTAATAACATTGAGGCTGTGATGGAGACAAAAGCCGACATAACGGCCTATGCTATCTCGTTGATTGGCAATGATTTATCAGACGAACATTTCGTAAATGTGCTCTCCCAGCCCATCATAAAAAAACATTTCTTGCTCGCGGGAGTTGGCTTAGAAAACGGGCATTTCATTGGCAATGACCCAAGCTGGAGTCCTTCCAATTATGATCCAAGAAAACGTATGTGGTACCAAGAAGCTAAAAGACAAAATCGCATGTTGTTTACTCCGCCCTATGCTGATGCCGCTTCAGGCGAAATTATGGTATCTGTAGCAGCACCATTAAAAGTCAACGGTGAGTTTAAAGGCGCCCTTTTCACCGATGTTAGCCTAGAAGGTTTAGCTGATATTAGTAATAGCGTTAATTTATTCGGCGCGGGTTATGCATTTATCGTCAGTAAGAATGGTAACTTCATTGCTCACCCCGAAGCCAAATACAATGGCAAGCCGATCTCTGAAGTATTCAGTAGTGATGTATCTCCTTCAAATGCAATGTCTCATACGGTATTAGATAATAACGACCACCTAATGGTCTTTTCACCTTTAGAAAAACTCGATTGGCATCTTGGGGTCGCATTAAATGAAGATATTGTGTTTGCTCCGGTAAACAAATTACGCAGAGATGCCATCATGTATTCCTTACTTGCTTTGATCATCGCGGTATTTGTATTGGGCGGCATTATTACTCGCCTTATGCTGCCACTGAAAGTACTTAATGACGCCATGCGTGATGTTGCTTGTGGTGAAGGTGACCTTACACGTCGACTGAATACCAATACCGATGCCGAATTCTCTAGCCTTGCGAAAAGCTTTAATAGTTTTGCTGAAAAACTGCAAATCATGATTAAAGAAGTGAAGATAATTGGTACCTCGATGATGCTCAGCACAGAGCAAACTGCTCAAGGTGCCAGTATTGCGACCACTGCGATGGAGCAGCAAAACGAAGAAGTTGAACAGCTAGCAACCGCTATGAATGAAATGGCGAGCACAGCCTCAGAAGTAGCCAACAATGCTCAAGGTGCCGCCAGTGCTGTGCAGAAAGCTGATGACGCTGTGGTGCAAGGTGTCGATGCCATTAATGAAACAACTCAAATTATTACCCAGCTTTCAGGCCAGATTGACGAAGCTGTCGTAGCGGTGCAAGAGCTAGAAAGCGATACCGCAAGTATTGAGTCTATTTTAGGGGTTATTACCGGCATAGCAGAACAAACCAATCTATTGGCATTGAATGCAGCCATCGAAGCCGCTAGAGCCGGTGAAATGGGTCGAGGATTTGCGGTGGTTGCTGATGAAGTTCGTAATCTAGCGGCTAGAACTCAAGAATCAACCTCTGAAATTCGTGAGAAAATTGAGAAATTACAAACCGGAGTTACCGCTGTTGTTAATGTCATGGACAACAGTAAACAAACCACGATTCTAACGGTAGAAAAATCACAGCAAGCCAACGAAACTAATGAATTAATTAGTGAGAGTATTCGTCAAATTACCGATATGAACCTGCAAATTGCGAGTGCTGCTGAAGAACAAAGTCAGGTAGCCGAAGAGATGAACCGTAATACTTCTAATATTCGCGACCTCTCTCAACAAGTGATGGATAATGCCAGCCAGACGAATAAGACAATGATAAATCAAGTGAAGCAAGTTGGGGATCAAGAAAGTATATTAGGACAATTTATTGTCTAATATGAAGTCAACTTCGTCGCATGATTGATATTACTGACACTTTAATTTGTAATATGAATTACGTTTGAAGATGGGTTATCATCAGCTGATTATCAATAACAGTTGATCGTTAGCCTTATGGATTTTAGTTTTGAATTATTAGCGATTCTATCTTTAGTCGCTATCGTTGCAGGTTTTATAGATGCCATCGCCGGTGGTGGTGGCTTACTAACCATACCCGCCCTTCTTTTTACTGGCATGTCTCCAGTACAAGCTATCGCTACCAATAAACTTCAGGCCTGCTTTGGCAGTTTTACCGCGACCCGATATTTCATAAAACAAAACTTAGTCTCTCCTAGAAAACAGCTATGGGCCATTTTAGCCGCATCAATCGGTGCCATCTTGGGTGCTATTGCTATTCAGCTATTTGATTCTCGACTGTTGATTACTCTATTGCCTTTCGCCTTGATTTTGATCGCTGTCTATTTAGTACTGGCAAAGAATTTTGGCCAGTCTTCCGATAAACCCAAAATGAATGAAAAAAAGTTCAATGCTTCTTTTATTACGGGAATTGGATTTTACGATGGTTTTTTTGGCCCAGGAACAGGGACATTTTTCACCTTAAGCTATTGTAAGATGCGAGCGTTGAATCTGATTCAAGCAACGGCTCATGCCAAGCTGATGAATTTCACCACCAATATAATTTCACTCTTAATTTTCATTTTATCAGATCAAATTCTATGGCAGATTGGTCTTGCGATGGCGCTTGGCCAAGTTATTGGGGCGCGTATTGGTGCTGCTACGGCCATTAAGCAAGGCACTGATTTCATTCGCTACATGACTGTTGCCGTCTGTATTATTATGAGCATCAGTTTATTAATGAAATAAATCTATTTTTACAATGTTGATAAAACCACACCTTCATCGCCACTTAGAGATAAGACAATAACCTATATTGGCGCATTCTATTAATCCTCATACCTTGACATTAGACCTATATTTTAACTTACTAAATTTTTTGTAAATATTGATACAACTAGTTCTTAAAGTTGTAACCCAACCTGTACTTTGTCGTAAAGCAACACCTTCATTATTTTATTCGTTCCTACACTCAGTTCGTAAGTCACACGGTGTGATTTACAACTCATGAATAACAACAAAATAGTAAAGGATTAATTATGTCTAAACCCATGCAAATTATGTTGCTTGTACTATCAGGATTATTAACCGCTTGTGGCGGTAGCTCATATACCAGTGAAGCCGATAATAATCAGGTAGTGACTCTAGGAGATTCTATTTTTGACTTGTCGGATGAACTGCAAGGAAATTTAGAAAGTTATGCTGGTCAAACTTTTAGAAAATACACCTTAAGTGGCGCTCAGCTGTCTAATAGTGGTATTGGTGTCACCCCTGTTGTTGAGCAGTATGCTCAAGCAAAATCTGATAATGCAGATATCCGTACCATTGTTATGAACGGTGGCGGTAATGATATATTAATTCCCGTTGTCGCTCAGTTTGACCCTTACCGCTGTAAGACCCGCTGGTATCAGTTTGGCCAGCTTAGCTCTAAGTGCCAAAACTTCATTGATGACTTGTATGTGGAAGGTGTCGATATCTTAAATGACATGGATAATGATGGTGTCGAAAATATCATTTATCTGGGTTATTACTATACCAAAAATGCTCTACTCTCTTTAAAGAGCCTGAAGCAAGCGGTTGATTATGGTAATGATACGTTAGCCAGAGCCTGTCAGAATTCGACTGCCGATTGTACTTTTGTAGATCCTAGATCTTCGATTGTTAACAGCGATATCATTCTCGATGGTATTCACCCTGCAAGTTCAGGGTCGCGTAAGTTAGCCGATTTAGTTTGGCCACACTTAGAACCACTGCTGTAAGTATTCTACGTATTCACTAAGCTAAGGTTTAGTGAATACCTTGATATTAATTTAGGCGTATTAATTTAGGAGTATTCATGTTTATAAAAATAATTATATCGACGAGTATTTTTCTAACGTTAGCTTTATCTGGCTACCAGTATTATTCAGCATCACTTTCTGCCAACACTGAATACATTACCTTAGAACCTCAGCAGGATAATAGTAACGATTCAAAATACATTACGACGACTAGCCGTTGGTCAATTGAGATTCAAGACATAATACGAGATTTAAAAGATCAATATTCCAGTCAGATTCATCACATTCATATTCAGGCAAAACTCATCACCATTAGGGAGCCTTTAATAAATCTACTCGATGCTCCAATTGAAAAAGAATTGAAGGCCGTTTTAGCAACCGCATTCCCTAGCCATGAGAACAGCATACTCAACGTTTGGTCTCGTATGGATGAATACCAGAAGTGGCTAACGACTCAGAACCGTACGCTGATGGAATTAAATACGTTAAGTCGCAGTGGCATGCTGTGGCAGCAGCGTAATGAACTATTCCCTATTGCCGCTAGCGATATATGGAATGAAGAACAAGATAATTACGAAACCGCTCAGCTCAATTTCCATAGCACGATTGACCAGCTCGATAAGTCTCATGATGTGCCTATGAATGAAAGAATCCAACGCTTACAAACTTCATTTCAACAAGCAGACAATGCGTTTACTCGCACTTTAGGGCAGCAAAGTGGTATTCATAAAAATACAATCGCATCCGTTTTATTCGGTTTGAGCAGTGTGCAAGAAGAATTGAGAAATTTAGATGCTGAACATCGTCAACTTGAAATTGATGCTGCTCGTCGTGATTTAGGTTATGACGAAGACAGTATAATTAAGATGTCTACTACCGATAGAAAGCGGGAACAACGCTGGAGTAATGGTTATGCCTACATGGAATCTAGAGATCAGTTAATGGCAAGTAATGAGCAACCATCAGCAAGCCAGTTCAATGCATTACGTCATCAGTTTTTTGGCAATAGTGCATTAACGATTGAACGCGAAGAAACGAGTGGGTTTTATCGATTTCAGCGACCTCGATATTACGGTAGGAATTAATCTTACGATTAATCCCTACCATCGACAGAAGAGGCTATACCGCTTTATAGCTTTGACCTTGAGCAATCCACTCTTGTAACAGTTCACGATTATCATGATCCCAAGGATGAAAGCTTGGGCGATAATAATCAATATAGTCTTTCCAAATATTTTTGACTAAACCATTCTTTCCGAAATACATTCGAATGCCCTGCATCCATACTTTCGGGCTGAAAAGTTTGCCATCTTTCCATAAAAAAATAGCTTGCACGGAGCTTACTCGAATACAAAATGTAATTGTGACAATCATCATTGCAATGATTCGGTTAAAATAACCACCACCTGCTTGTTTATAAACATCAAACGCAACCGCTTTATGTTCAGTCTCTTCTACGGCATGCCATTTCCAAAGCGCTTTAAATTTTTCGTCCATTCCTTCTGAATTTTTCGGATTGGTTAATATATCGTGAGCCATAATGGCGGTAAAGTGCTCTACTGCGGTGGTGATCGCTAGACGGCTAATCGCAGGCAGATACTTCTTCATTAATATTTTTTCTTTTTTCTCAAACGCTTCTACTTTACTGGCGGGATAACCCAAGCCATCAAGATACTTATTAAATTGAGCGTGCTCATGTCCATGAATGGCTTCTTGTTTAATAAAACCTTTCACCTGCTTTAACAGCACTTCATCTTTCACAAAATGTTGATTATCGCGTACCGCATCAATAAACATGCGCTCACCTTCAGGAAAAAGACACGATAAAGCATTGTTGTAGGTCGTTTTGAATATGTCTCCGCCATGCCAGTAGCGAGGGAGGGTATCAAGATCAAATTCAAATTCCATTTTACGACCTGGAATGTCCATCTGTGCACTGATCTCAAGCGCAGTTTGTTTTGTTGTTATTGTCATTCTTCCAATCCACGGTAATGGCTTCAATATGCGGACTAGTCTATGAGAGAAGCTGGCAATTAAACAGGTTGTCTAGGGACAAGCTAGGCTAATCAGAACCTCACTGCTTGGCTGATATGAACTTCAAAAAACAAAAAAGCCCCTTTCCGACGGAACCAGAAAGAGGCTTTTCTTTGAATACTGACCTCACTCATTAATGAGCAAAAGTCGTAACTACTCAGCTGGTTTTAAAAACGATCAATAATTGGGTATTTGTTCCACAAAACGGCGTGAATACCAGCTATTGCAAGTATTCATAGCGCTACGCTCCCTGTAGCCTTAGTTCGGCTCCCTGCCTCGCATATTTTCTCCACAAACACCCAACAATGGACCTGGCGCTGTCTTAATTTTAATTATCTGAATAGTTACCAAAAGTCTTTAGCTAATTTATTGAGATAGCCAAACCATGAGTTGCTGACGCTCTAAGTCTGTCATCTTCGTTAAGTTACCCAGCGGCATGTAACCTGTTTGCAGCGCTGGAATCATCTTATCTTTCATCGCCAAAGCTTGTTCAGCGGACTCTAGGATGATTCCGGCAGGAGCCGTAGCAAAACCCGCATTGCTTGGACTTACTGCATGACAAGACACACAGCGCTGCTCAACAATAGCCATTGCTTGCACATCGGTTAATACCACTTCGCCCTTTTGCGTTTCTATCTTGGCTGGCACCATAGCGGCGGCTAAAGCGGCCAACATTATAGTAGCAATCACCAAGATGCTCGGCTTGCTAACACCTTGATTTTTCAAGTTGAAAAAGTGACGCGCATAAGCAGAGATGAAACCAATCGCCACCAAAACCAACCAACCTTGTTCATGACCATAGGTCATTGGGTAATGGTTACTGATCATGATGAAGATGATGGGCAAGGTGAAATAGTTATTGTGGGTAGAACGCAATTTGGCGAACGCACCGTATTTAGGATCAGGTGACTCTCCACGCTCTACGGCTTCTACTAAGGCACGCTGTGCTGGCATAATACCTAAGAATACATTGCCAGCCATAATCGTACCTAAGATAGCGCCAACATGAATGTAGGCACCACGAGCAGAAAATAGTTGGAAAGCGAACCACGACATAAAGATCAAAAATCCGAATAAAATTAAGCCGAATAATTTACTATTTTTCTGTAACGGAGAGCGCACCATCGCTTCATAAACCGCGACACCCGCAATAATGAACCCCATGCCAGCGGCAATCGCCTGACCTTGGGTAAAGTCCATTCGAGTGCTATCAATTAAGAATGTTTCAGCGCCGATGTAATAAACGATCCATAGCATCACCATGCCGGTTAACCAGGTGGTATAGGCTTCCCACTTAAACCAGTGTAAGTTCTCAGGCATTTTTTCAGGCCCTAACTTATATTTCGCGACTTCGTAGAAACCACCACCGTGGATCGCCCACAAGTCGCCGCCAATACCTTTGTCTTTTTTCCACTGCGGTGGATTTTCTAAGCTGTTATCCAGCCAAACGAAATAGAAGGATGCGCCAATCCAAGCCACCCCCGCTATAACGTGGAACCAGCGAAAGAACATGTTCAGCCATTCTAAAAAATACGCTTCCATTATTTTTCTCCTACGCTGTTACTAGTGCCGACATCACGATCGTGAACACAGTTACCAGCAACATAGGTTGCCTGCACTGCACGGTCATCACCTAGAATAATCATGGCAAATAGTTTCTCGGCTAAGGTTTTACACTTGCCTTGCTTCAATGCCATTAACGGCGTGCTATTAAAATCTAATACGGCGAAATCTGCTTCATTGCCTATTTTGAATGAGCCAATTTTATCTTCTAGCTGCAGTGTTTTCGCATTACCCAATGTCGCTAGGTACAAGCTCTTCAAAGCTGATAACTTGTTGCCGTTCAATTGCGTTACTTTGTAAGCTTCGCTGAGTGTTTGCAACATAGAGAAGCTAGTACCGCCACCGACGTCAGTCGCAACGCTGTAGGCAACTTGCTGCTGCTCTAGTTCTTTAATGTCCAATAAGCCGCTGCCTAAGAATAGGTTAGACGTTGGGCAGAAAGAAACGCTGGATCCGGTTTCACGGAAACGTTGGTGTTCACGTTCGTTTAAGTGAATGCCATGAGCAAATACACTGCGTTTACCGAGCAAGTTGTACTGGTCATACACATCGAGGTAGTCTTTCGCATCTGGGAATAATTCAGATACGAAAGCGACTTCGTCTTTGTTTTCTGAGATGTGGGTTTGCATGTACACATCAGGATACTCTGCCATTAACTGGCCAGCTTTTTCTAGCTGTTCATGAGTCGAAGTAATGGCAAAACGTGGAGTCACAGCATAAAGCTGACGACCGTTATTGTGCCAAGTATCGATCAACGATTTACTGTCTTCATAGCTGCTTTCTGGGGTATCGCACAAGAAATCTGGAGCATTACGATCCATCATTACTTTACCGCAGATCATACGGGTATTACGCTTTTCAGACGCTTCGAAGAAGGCTTCTACTGATTGCTTATGCACCGTACCAAATACCAATGCGGTGGTTGTTCCGCATTTTAATAATTCGTCGAGAAAGAAATTGGCGATATTACTGGCGTATTCTTTATCTTCAAACTGACGCTCAGCTGGGAAGGTATAGTTATTCAACCAATCCAATAGCTGTTCACCGTAAGAGGCAATCACTTCCACTTGTGGATAATGAATGTGTGTATCGATCATGCCTGGAATAATCAGGTGATCTTTGTATTCAACTACCTTCACGTCTGCTGCCAGCGTTGCTAATACTTCACTGGCTTCACCTAGATTGGCAACCTTGCCATTTTCAATGACTAATGCGCCATCTTGGAAAAATTGGTAGGCGTTCTCACCATCAATATCCGGATCAGATAGGAAGTTGAGTATGGAGGCTCGATAGACAGTCGTGCTCTGTGTGTTCATATTAGTTTCCACTAAGGATTTCTCAAATTTCAAAACTGTAAGAAGTATTATTGGTTGTTGCTGTAGCCGATGTGCGAGGCATGGATGCCGAACTCAAGGCTACAGGGAAGTATTCACGCCGTGCGGCGGAAGAAATAACCGATAATACTTCAAATTTTTTCATATTCTTATAATGTCGTTAAGAACAATTAATGTCTTAACAGCTAATCTGTATTTTCACGTTATCGCCAAAGAAAAATTCTTCGCAATTATTACCACCACCTTTACGATCAACGACAAGGAAATCACATACCTTGTTCAAACCTAATACCGGGTGATGCCAAGTATTTTTATGGTAGTTAATGCCTTGGTCAGCGCGAGCGATAAACAAGTGCAGGTTTTCCGGTGTTGGTTCTTCAACCCCATCGGCCACCAGCACTAAATACTCTTCACCAGAAAGCGGGTGAAAAGATTGGCTACCGAAGGGGTGACGTTCCACCATTACGATATCCATGGCTAAATCTTTAGAGACTGGGCGAGGCTGCGCACGGAAGATGTTGATCACTGCGTGAGTTTCACTCTCTTTTTTATCCGAGCTGCCAGCCGCTTCTAATTCAACCTTTACCAAAGAGTCATAACGTTCGGTATTACCACCGTTAATCATAATAAGGCTGCTATCAGAAGAACCATCTTGTGCACTTTGTTTTATATCAGGCACTTCAACTACATCACCAAAAGCAGCAAACGCTTCTTTGGTTAATGGCTGGGGAGTTAATTTATATTCTTTCACAATTACTCTCTCTAAAAGAAATCAGCTTAACTAAAGGTTAGCTACCGCGGTACGTAGAGATGCCATATGCAGAAACCAATAGAGGAACATGATAATGCTCATCAGGGTTTTCGATACGGAAGTCGAAAGTAACGGTTGGGAAGAAACAAGACTTACCCTGTTTTTCAAAGTATGGGTCCGTCGCAAATTCAATGCGATAAATACCGGCTTCGCGTTGCTGGCCTTCTAACCAATCAACGATGCGGCCGTCTTTATTAGTTTCGCCAGCAGCAATCTGTTGATATTGTTTATTTGCGTCTAGCTTATAAAGCAGTACTGCAACACCCACAGCTGGTTTGCCAAGGTTGGTATCTAAAACGTGAGTCGTAATTGGGCTAGCCATATTTTTACTCTCTTCTGTTTATTACTAACTGTTATTCAATGTTTCTAAGTCGAATTATGATTGGGTATTTATTCCACCAAACGGCGTAAATACTTCCCTGTAGCCTTAAGTTCGGCTTCCATGCCTCTCATATTGGCTCCACAACTACCCAATCATATTTCTAAGTTCGATCTTAAATTCTCAATCAACATAGTTAAATTTATTTAACCGTTCGGAATTAATTTATTAATTCGAATGGCGGTAATTTTTGCTTGCTCTGCAGCAGCGTTTTTCAATTCTACTTCACGCTCATTCGGTAGACGTTGGTTTAATAATTCCAACATTTCCGCCGCGCTCTTTCCAGTCGCACATACGATAAAGATAAAACCATTCTTTTCATCGTAAGTCGTATTGCCGGCCGATAAATTTTGAATCACTTCTTCGCTGGCTTCATCAACAGAAGACTGTTCCCCAGAGGCGAGCTTTTTAGTATGAGCGTATTTTTCACGCAAGCTTGTTACGTCACCAATTTTTGGATGACCTTCAAACGCTTGTAAAAAATCTTGCTCGCCTAAACCTGCCCAAACCGATAATGCGGTTTCATGACAAGTGGCTTTTGAAATAAATGGGCGTGCTGCTTCCATACCATCAATCCAAGACTGAGAGGTACAACAGTTCGAGAATGCCACTTTGGCATCCTCTGCTGAAAGCGCATTTAATTCGCTAATGGAATAATTTAAATCCGTCATTAAGCAGAGAACCCCCATAAACGGATGCGGCTGATGCCACCATCTGGGTACATTTTCAAACGAACGTGAGTGAAGCTTTGCTCTTTAGCCGTTACTTCATCTTTGAAGGTATGCTCACGGTCGGCAAACAAGGCAGTACGCTCAATGATTGGCGTCCACTCGATAGCTAATTGATCTTCACCGCCGGTCTTATCAAAACGTGCATCTAAGTGAGAGTCGGCTGTTAGTGCATCTTTATTCGCTGCTTGCTCAGCAGTAAGCACCGCACCTTCTAAAGCGAAAGCATTCGGGTAATTGCCTTTAAAGTGACAGGTATCGATTAAGATTTTTTCGATATTGCCGCACGTTGCCAATTGTAGAATTAACCAATCATTGCCACGGTCGACTTCAACATCACCAATGCTGCGACGACGCTTAGTTTCCCAACCATCACCCATGTTTGCGCCACGCTCTGGCATCAATACATTTTCTGGGGCACTGAAGAACATGTCAGAACACGCTACTGGACGAGCACCGTTTTTGATGTACGCAAGATCTAGAGGCTCGCCTTTCAAGAACCAGTTTTGGTCGGCAACAATTTCGCCATAGATGTTTAAGCGGGCAACACCACCATCTGGAAACATGTTGAAACGTACGTGAGTCCAAACTTTTTCTGCCGCTGGGTTTAAAGTGTCTACGTCGATTAGGTTATCGCTACCTGGGTTAACAGGCGTGATGTCGATCAACGGCGTCCACTCAGTTTTATCCGTTGGTTCACCTTGAATATTACAAGCTTCTAAAGAAACCTGCTGTGGGGCGTTACCCAAAAAGTGTGCGGTATTGGCATTAATGCCGCGGATGATACCTTGTGAGCCCAGCTTGATGATGCAGCAGTCAAAATCCAAACCATCATCGGAAGTGCCGTCGGGTAAAAAACGACGACGGCGGCTTTCCCAGCCATCCATCAACTGACCACGTTCAGTGAAAACCCCTGGCTGAAAAATAGGAGATTCTGCTTTTAATAGATTTTCCATTTCAGCAAAAAAATCATTACTGCATGAAAGTGCCTGACCGCCTAAACGACGCGCCGCTAAATCTGTGTAGAGTGCGGACAAACGGTTACCTTTAGCAACTAAACTCATTTCTTTATATTTCCTTTTAAATGCTTTTTTCTTTAAGTTTAATCCATGATTTTTAACATTCAGAGAGTAAATTTAAAGCTATTTATTTATCAGATTCTTCCGTATCAGAGGTCTTGCCAAGGTGTAATACGGTTCCTTGACCTTTGCTATCCAGTTCGCCATTAAGCTGCTGTTTGATATCTTTCCAGGCTAAACCTCGGCTTTTCTTCGAGGCAGAGGCAGGACGATCAACAACAGAGCTGTCAGCGTTTAATACTGGCTCTTCACTGGTTTGAGAATCTGATTGACTGCTTGTAGTAGAACTAACATTTGAGCTAGCACCCGCGCTGAGGCCTTCAGACACTTGATTACTAGCATGATCGATGGCGATGAGTTCGCCGACAATGGATACCGCGACTTCCATAGGAAGTTTACCCGGTACCGAACTTAAGCCAACAGGACAACGAATCGCTTTGATGTTCTCTGCTATCCCTTTATTTTCTAAAAGGTGGCTGTTCTGCTCATTTGTGATTTGGTCAAGAAGTCGGTCGGTTAACCGCTTCTGAAAACGTAATGCCTTGGTTTGTGAACCAATAAGGCCAATCGAGCGCAGTTGCTGCAGCGGATTGCGATTACGTTTTAACGCTGCTAGACACAGCTCAAAATCTAACTGATGGTTGTGAGTTAAGATTAATATATCACTGCCATTGGGCAGGTCTGCTAATTCATCACACGGCTCAGTCGCAATTATTTTATTCACATTAGCAGGAATTTCCAGTGGAAATTCATCCGCCCGTGAATCTATCCAGCTAACTTTACAATTTAGTCCAGCTAAAATGGTCACAATCGACCTAGCCACATGCCCTGCCCCAAAAATTCCGATATGGAATTGGCACGCGGCGAAAGTCTCAATCAATACCGTGGCACTGCCACCACAACACTGGCCCAATGACGCGCCGAGTGGAAAGTGATGAATCTCTTGCTGTACTGAATTGCGACTAATAATGTCGCGGGCTTTTTTCATCACCAAGTATTCTAAGTGACCGCCACCAATCGTATCGAAGGTACTTTCCTCAGTAATCACCATTTTACTGCTGTGATCACGCGGAGTAGAACCTGTGCAACCCAATACGGTAACTAGAGCGTAGGCATCGCCACTGTGCTGTAAGAATTGCACGGCGTCAAACCATGGGCTCTTAGCTTCGAGAGTGGACTTAGTTTCAAGAGCGGATCTGGGCGTAAACATGATTAAACTTTTTGCTCTGCAGCGACTTCATTTTGAGCGCGCATAAAGTCTTTGGTATTTTGAACCGATTTTAAAATCTGTTCAGGTATTGCCGGTGTGTCCATTGGCGCACCGTATTTATAATCGGCAAGACTGGCGACGGCATCACGAATAGCAGACCAGACTGAAATACCTAACATGAACGGTGGCTCACCGACGGCTTTCGAACGGTAGATGGTTTCTTCACCATTAGGACGATCTGCTAATAAGTTCACATTGAACTCAAACGGCGTATCGCCGACTGCGGGAATTTTGTAGGTCGCAGGGCCGTTGGTTAATAGACGACCTTGGTCATTCCATTTTAATTCTTCGGTGGTTAACCAACCCATGCCTTGAATGAAAGCCCCTTCTATCTGGCCTTTATCGATGGCAGGATTTAATGAGCGACCGACGTCGTGCAAAATATCGGTGCGCACCAAGCGGCTTTCACCGGTTAGAGTATCAACCAAGACTTCGCTCACAGAAGCACCATTGGCGTAATAATAGAAAGGACGCCCTTTACCAGAATTACGGTCGTAGTGAATCTTTGGGGTTTGATAAAATCCGGTAGAAGAAAGTGGTACACGCCCCATGTACGCTTGCTGTACGAAGTCTGCAAAAGGAATACGTAGCTCCTCTTCAGGGCCACCTTCTTTTTCTGAGTTTTTAAGCACAACCAAATGGTTATCATCAAAGTGAATATTTTCTTCTGCCACGCCATGCTGTTCGGCAGCAAATTTCACCATGCCGGCTTTAATACGCAAGCAGGCATCACGAGCCGCCATGCCATTCAAGTCGGTGCCTGAAGATGCGGCCGTCGGCGAGGTGTTAGGCACTTTTTCAGTATTGGTGGCTGAAACCTGAATGGTATCAAGGTCAACTTGGAATTCTTCCGCGACTACTTGCGCCACTTTTACGAACAAACCTTGGCCCATTTCTGTGCCGCCGTGATTCAGATGAATACTGCCATCGGTATAGATATGAACTAACGCGCCAGCCTGATTCAAGAATTGTACGGTGAAAGAAATACCAAATTTAACCGGTGTTAATGCTAAGCCTTTTTTCAAAAATGGGCTGCCGGCATTGAACTGTTTAATTTCTTCGCGACGCTGCCAATAATCAGAAGTCTTTTCTAATTCTTCAATTAACTCCGGTAAAACTTTTTGCTCCACCGTTTGACCATAATGAGTTTGGTTACGTTCGTCGACTTCGCCATCGTCCGTGCGGATATGGTCATGCTGAATGCCATATAAGTTGCGCTTACGAATGGTTAATGGATCTTCACCCAGATGGCGAGCGATATCGTCCATCATTAATTCTGCCAGGATGACACCTTGTGGACCACCGAAACCGCGATACGCCGTATTCGATGTGGTGTGTGTTTTACAGCGATGACCAGTGATCGTCGCGTTATTTAAATAGTAGGCGTTGTCGGCATGAAACATGGCACGATCGACGATGGCATCGGATAAATCCGGTGAGTTACCACAGTTACCCGCGACCATAATTTCGCTGCCCAGCATGATGCCTTGTTCGTCAAAACCAACATCATAGGTATTGAAGAATGGATGACGTTTACCAGTCATAACCATGTCGTCGGTACGTGACATTCGATATTTAACCGGACGGCCAGTTTTATTCGCAACAATCGCGGCGATACACGCCAGCGGTGCAGCTTGGGTTTCTTTGCCACCAAAACCCCCACCCATGCGACGGATTTCGACTTGGACTTTGTTGATGGAAATATCTAGAACTTCCGCCACCAGCTTTTGTACTTCGGTAGGATGCTGAGTAGAACTGAAAACCTTCATGCCACCATCTTCGGTCGGCATAACAGAACAGACTTGGCCTTCTAGATAGAAGTGTTCTTGGCCGTTTACGTGTTGCTGGCTTTGAATTCTGTGTGGTGCTTGCGCTAGCGCTTTCGCGGCATCGCCACGAATATGTTGGTGCGTTGGGCGGACGAAGAATTTATCTTCTAAGGCTTTTTCTACGGTAAGAGTGGGCTCTAATACGTCGTATTCGATATTTGCTTTGGCCACGGCGGCTTTAGCAATTTCCATGGTCTCGGCGGCGACGGCGAAAATTGGCTGACCCATGTATTCGCACAGCTCTTCGACAAGCACGGGGTCTCCAGAAAAAACGGGGCCAATGTCAACATGTCCAGGTACATCGTGTACCGTGATCACATCAACGACCCCCAAGGTTTCTCTAACTGAAGTGAGATCGATCGACTTAATTTTCGCGTGGGCATAGGCACTGCCACCCACTGCGATGTGCAACTGGTTGGGGTATTCTGGCATGTCGTCGACATACACTGCTTTACCGGTAACATGTTTTTCTGCACTCTCGTGCTTCATGCTTTGTCCCGTCTGGCCTTTGCTCTTTTTAGCTTTAGCCGGACGGTATCGTTGTTCTTCTTTAGAATCGTGCTCTGGCAAATCGATTAACTTACGCATGGTTAACTACCTCTGTCTTTACTTGCGCTAGAGATAGCTCACTATTATTAAGCGATTCTATTCTTGTGACTGAATTGGGGTTGGAAAGTTCAAAGGCACATTTCTGAATCAGGTTTTGTGCTACCTGCATGCGGTATTCAGACGTTGCGCGCACGTCACTCATGGGTGCAAAGTCTTGAGTCAATACCTGAGCGGCCTTTTCAAAGGCAGCCATCGAAACGGGTTGATTCAATAATGCTTGCTCAAGGTGACTTGCCGCTTTTGGAATACCGGCCATACCACCAAAACCCGAGGTCACTGCGGTGACGGTTTGCGCCCTCGATTTATCATTAATGTCTCCCTCTAAAGTAAATTTAAAGGCAGCTAACACAGCTGATATATCATCTTCAAGACGCTTAGATATTTTGTAAACTTTCAAAACCTGATTTGCTTGCAAGCGAGGGATACGAATCATACGTAAGTATTCACCCGGCTTTTGCTGGGTCTTTTTATAATCTAAAAAGAATTCATGCAAAGGCAGCCAGCGGTTACCTTCAGCGCTGGCTAATTCAATACAAGCACCTAGCGCTAATAGCACGGGCGGTGTATCTCCGATAGGTGATGCGTTGGCGACGTTTCCACCCATGGTGCCGTTATTACGCACTTGGCGTGAAGCGAAGCGATGTAATAACTGACCAAATTCTGGGAAGTGTTCATTCAATGTTGCTTCCATCTGGCTGTAAGTCACGCCCGCACCAATTAAGATGGATTCGTCTTCTATAACAATAGACTTCAAGCTTGGGATATCATTGATCGCAATTAACTGAGGAATGCGACGATTCATCTGCGTCACTTCAAGCGCAATGTCAGTAGCACCCGCGACCATGCGTGCATCAGGGTACTGAGATAATAAAGTTTTTAGCTCGTCTTCGGTCTTCGGTGACCAGCTTTGAGTTGTGATGTCGATACTTGAAGCCGTATGAAAAAGACCGGCTTCGGTATCTGTGTCGACATCAACCATCGCAACAGACTGATTCACAGTCTCTATGCTTGAGTCTGTTTTTGGTTCTGGCTGCCAGATACCGACTTGCTCTACATCCGTACTGTTATTGTGATAGTTACCCATGTTCTCGGCAGCTTCAATAATTGGGCGATAACCCGTGCAACGACAAAGGTTGCCAGACAGTGCATCGATAATTTGGTGATGATCAGCAGGTTCGCTGTTTTTATGAATGCGTTGATTCTCGTGTAGAGCGGCCAAAGACATCACGATACCAGGGGTACAAAATCCACACTGAGAGCCGTGATAATCGACCATGGCCTGCTGAGCTGGGTGTAGCTGATCACCGTTTTTTTCTTTTGCTGAGCCTTTAGTGGCAAGAGCATCGACCGTGATCAGGCTTTTACCATCGAGCTGTGCAATAAAGGTAATGCAGCCGTTGATAGCTTGATATTGCCACTGACTGTCGCCATTTTGATTGGCATTGTCATCACTGATACGCTCGCCTAGTAATACCGAACAGGCACCACAATCACCAGAGCCACAACCTTCTTTGGTTCCAGCTAAGACTTGCTGCGTTCGTAAATAGCGCAAAACTGTCATGTCACTTGTGACGGCGCTTTCTTCGATCCAGCGGCCATTTAAACAAAATCTAATCACGGGCTTACTCATATTCATCACATATAATGGCGCGCATTATTACGCGAAAGATACGACTAATCAATTATCCTGACCAAATAGACAACTTTTATCATAAAAGATTAATCTTTCAAGAATGGTACCAATCGTTCTATATAGTGCCTTATTTCACATTACACCTATCACTCAGCCGTTATCCAGCTAAATTAAATCATCACTTTTAGACAATACTGTCAGAAAGTGAATATAAGTAGCACACCTCAATTCCCAAACTGGCTTCAGATGACTATTTACATGACCAATCGGTCATGTTTTTGCACCAAGTTAATTCACCCCATACCGCGAATGCACTAATGTAGACCACTTTTAGACCCTTAATTGAGTATAGCTAGGTTAATTAATAACCTTATATCGATTTAATCTTTAACAACTCCCGTAATACTCCAGTTATAAGCTGACCTTCTGAACAATTTTTTGAGAAATTATCATTTTTATCGCATTATAGTGTGAGTTTTGGCAAACATATTGCTTAATTAAGCTGGCTAATTGGTCAAGAATTTAAATATGAATCAGATTGAACTGAACAATATAACCAAGCGTTATCCTGGCTGTATCGCCAACCAAGCGGTCGAACTTAAAGTCGGCGTTGGTGAGATACATGCCTTGCTTGGAGAAAACGGCGCAGGTAAGAGCACCTTAATGAAGATCATTTATGGTGTGGTAAAACCTGACGAAGGCATCATGCGCTGGCAGGGAGAAGAGATCTCCGTTAAAGGTCCTGCGCACGCCCGTGAATTAGGCATTGGCATGGTCTTCCAACACTTCTCGTTATTCGAGACGTTAACCGTGGCTGAAAACATCGCGCTGAGTTTGCCGAAAGCAGAATCGGCTTCGATGGACTTGCTGAAGAAACGCATTATAGAAGTGTCTGAACATTATGGGATGAAGCTTGATCCTAATCGCTATGTGCATTCACTCTCGATCGGTGAGCAGCAACGCGTTGAAATCGTGCGCTGCCTTTTACAGGATGTTAAGTTACTGATTCTTGATGAGCCAACCTCGGTATTAACACCACAAGAAGTAGAAACGCTGTTTAAAACCCTCCGTCTATTATCTGACGAAGGCTGCAGCATTTTATTTATATCCCATAAGCTCGATGAAGTACGTGCCTTATGTGATCACGCCACGATTTTAAAAGCGGGCCAAGTTAGCGGTCACTGCATTCCGAAAGAAACCACGACGGCAGAACTTGCTCGTTTAATGGTGGGTGACGATACGCCGCTTACCGAAGACTATAAAAAGGCTAAAGGGGCTGAAACCTTTTTGTCGATTGTCGATTTAAGCCACCAATCTAACGATCCTTTTGCCTGCACACTGAAGAACATTTCTCTGGAGGTTAAAGCCGGTGAAATTTTAGGTATTGCCGGCGTCGCCGGTAACGGCCAAGAAGAGTTACTGAATTTAATTAGTGGTGAAGATACCAGCGCCAAAGAAACTGTTTTCTTTGCAAAAAAAGCGGTGGGTAATTTAACCCCAGAAAAACGACGCATTTTAGGTTTAGGTTTTGTACCTGAAGAACGCCTAGGTCGCGGTGCGGTGCCGGATATGTCATTACAAGATAATGGTTTATTAACCGCTTATCAGGGTGATCTAACCAAGAACGGCATTATCAATACCAGTAAGGTAAAGGCATACGCGCAAAACATTATTGAAAAATTCAATGTTAAAGCCGCGGGTATTCACGCCCAAGCCAAATCCTTATCCGGTGGTAATTTACAGAAGTATATTATCGGCCGTGAAATTTTACAGAACCCCAAACT
>Ga0209396_1001836_pt1 | contig 22934 bp, 18 predicted proteins | sample GOMGulsemesocosm_6_FD_184638 | JGI IMG/M metagenome (GOLD analysis project Ga0209396, IMG submission 184638) | Methane-oxidizing microbial communities from mesocosms in the Gulf of Mexico - GOM8C Gulf of Mexico (SPAdes) (version 2) | ecosystem: Environmental > Aquatic > Marine > Cold seeps... | reverse complement strand
AAAGTAAATGTTCAACCGTTGAGACTTTCACTTGTTGCTCATTAACTAAACAAGTACATAACGTTGTTTCACCCACAGCTTCAGGCGTCGCTTTGATATCAACCACAGGGTTAAGATCAATGCGACGGAATACAATACCAGTGTTTGCCGGCGCAGGACGGAGAGTAACCTGCACTTTTTCACCTTTATGTAAACCAACACCTACTGTTGAAACACTTGTTTTTAATGTACGTTGCTTAATCATATTAGCCTCGCTTACCTTGCTTTTTATTTCTTAATAAATGCAATCGCTGCCATTAGTTTTTAGTGGCATAACCACCCAAAATCACTTATTGCCAGCGTATAAACCCCTGCACCATACTAACCTAGTCCTCCCCTTACCTATATTGAAAGGAAAAGCTAAAGCCGATTTAACGGGCGCATAATATATCAGAAAAATGCACTTTAATCAAAAAGCCTCGACTCAATCAACTATTGATGTGCTTAATTAGTCTGCTTGTTTACGTAAAAAAGCAGGGATATCTAAATAAGTATCTAAATCAGTCGCAACGGCTTTTTGTGCATTACTATCAGTCATTGTCACGGTTTCTGCTGCCGTACTTACTTGCGGCGCTGCAGGAGTATAATCTGCACCAACAACTTTTGGCTCAGCAATCGGCATAGGATTAACCAAAGTAATATCGGGCTTACTTTCAGCACCAATACCTGTAGCAACAACAGTGACACGTAGTTCATCAGTCATGTCCATATCGATAACAGCACCTACAACTACTGTGGCATTTTCTGATGCAAATGCTTTCACAGCATTACCAACAGTTTCAAACTCGTCAATACTGATATCCATACCAGCCGTTATGTTAACTAAGATACCGCGTGCACCAGCTAAATCCACATCTTCTAATAATGGACTTGAGATGGCTGCATCAGCAGCTTCTTGTGCTCTATCATCACCTGATGCAGTGCCAGAGCCCATCATTGCAGTGCCCATTTCAGACATTACGGTGCGTACATCTGCAAAATCTACGTTTATCAGGCCTGGACGAGTAATTAGCTCAGCAATACCTTGTACAGCACCAAGTAAAACATTATTTGCCGCTTTAAAAGCGTCTAATAAACTTGTGCCTGGGCCTAAAACTTTAAGTAATTTTTCATTAGGAATAGTAATCAACGAATCGACATTCTTAGATAAAAACTCAATGCCCTGATCGGCATAATTCATTCGCTTCTTACCTTCAAATGGGAAGGGCTTAGTTACCACAGCAACGGTTAAAATGCCCATTTCTTTTGCTATTTCAGCAACCACAGGTGCCGCACCAGTGCCAGTACCACCACCCATACCAGCTGCGATAAAGATCATATCAGCACCTTGCAAGGCTTGCTTAATTGTTTCTCTATCTTCTTCTGCTGCACAACGACCAATCTCAGGGTTTGCACCTGCTCCTAGCCCTTTAGTTACATCAGCACCTAGCTGTAGTGTGACATCTGCAGAAGAGTTACGTAACGCTTGAGAGTCAGTGTTTGCCGTAACAAACTCTACCCCTTCAATTGTTTGTGCAACCATGTGCTCAACAGCATTACCACCACCGCCACCAACGCCGATAACTTTAATTATCGCTTCTTCGTTATGGTCTTCCATCAATTCAAACATTTATCTCTCTCCGTTTTACTTACAATAACTTAAAATACTTAATAAACTGTTGTTAAATGTAACTATCTAACAACGGCTCGGGATAACTGTTACTTCCATTAACAGTCAAAATAAAAACTTTTTTAAAACTCGCCTTTAAACCAAGCGTGAATTCTTGACCAAAAATCACCAACACCTTCACGTTTTCCAGCCACGCTATCGGCTTCATTTGTAGCCTGCATGCCATAGTGCAATAGGCCAACAACCGTTGCGTAACTTGGGTCATTTACATATTCTTTTAGTCCTTGTACTGACAAAGGGTTAGCGATACGAACTGGCATTTGAAAAATCTCTTCCGCAAATTCAAGTACGCCTTCCATTTTCGCCGTACCTCCAGTTAATACGTAACCGGCAGCAATCTGATCTTCTAGGCCAGACTCTCTAATTTCGTCTTGAATAAGTTCAAACAATTCTTGATACCTTGGCTCAACCACCTCAGATAAAGTATGACGTGACATTGAACGAGCAGGTCGACCACCAACACTTGGAACATCGATACTTTCTTCCATGCTAACCAATTGCTTTAACGCGCAGGCGTATTGCACTTTGATATCTTCCGCATGGCTTAACGGTGTTCTAAATATTTTAGAAATATCACTGGTTACTTGATTACCCGCTACAGGAATGACCGCTGTATGGCGTAAAGTACCACCAGTAAAGACTGAAATATCCATAGTGCCTGCGCCCATATCAACAACACAAACACCGAGCTCTTTTTCATCATCCGTTAACACAGCATAACTAGAGGCAAGAGCTGAAAAAATTAATTGATCAGCCGTTAAATCACAGCGTTCAACACATTTAACCAGGTTTTTTGCCATATCATTAGCACAAGTGACAATGTGCACTTTTGCTTCCATACGTACACCTGACATACCGATTGGACTTTTAATGCCGTCTTGACAATCGATACTAAATTCTTGAGGTAGTACATGTAACATGCGACGTTCAGCGGCTAGAGGTACAGAACGTGCAGTATGAATGACATTATCTACATCTTCTTGAATAACTTCTTTATCATTAATTGGCACCATGCCATTTTCATTTTGACAACTAATATGTTTACCTGAAATGCCTAAATATATGGAGCTTATTTGACAATCTGCCATCAGTTCTGCTTCATTAATTGCGCGTTGTATTGCTTGAATAACTAAATTCAAGTCATTTACTCCGCCCTTATCCATACCGCGAGCAGGTTGATTGCCAACACCAATAATACTTAATTGGTTGTCGGGTGTGATTTCTCCAACGGCGACCGATATTTTTGAGGTGCCAATATCAAGACCAACCACTAACTTTCTTTCTGCTGCTTTAGACATTTAACTTAAACTCTTTACTGGTTGTACTGATTTAAGATGATTATTATTGTTATTTATTTGCATTTTATGACGAGTAATTTTCTCTACTGTTTTCCATCCAACAGCCAATCCCGTATCATACCGCAAATCGATGTAATCAACCGCCTGATTTTTCTGTTTTTCCACAATTTTTTTTGCTTTTAACTGCGCCTTAATCATAGGGTAAACATCCATAAACCGTTGAATGCGTTCTACACGCTCTTCTCGCCCCAAATTCAATGTCACGCCATCATCCAAAGTCAACTGCCAAGAGAAGCGTTCGCTTAAGACTAACTCATCTATTTTTAATGCACCAAACTCAAGCAGTACGTTGAAATCTCTATAATTTTTCAACGCTAACGACTCACTTCCTTCTGGTCCAAAAAAATTAGGCAGATAATGTTTTATCCGTTCTAAGTCAGCCTGATAAACTTGCCCAAGCTGATTAATCAAAAAGACGCCATTCCATATGGCAACCGGTTGTTGGTCCACCACATATATTTTTAACTCATTTGGCCATTGCTTTCTAACCGCAACTGAGTAGACCCAAGGTAAAGTAAGTACCTGTGTTTGCACTTCATTAACATTTACTTGGAAAAAATTCCCCATATCAATATTTTCAATCACATCAATAATATCACTGCGTTGGCTATAGGGCATTTCACCCGAAATGACAATTGAGGTTACGGGTGCACTTTCTTGTCCAATAAAATGCTCGGTAAGCCACCAACTAATCATAATTAAACTAAATAACACCCCAATAAAAAACAGCAAGCCCAAACCAAAAGACAAGGTACTACTTTGTAGTCCTTGTTTTTGAGTAACTTGTTGCTGTCTCTTCGTCATTTTCCTAGCCTTGCTCTATTGAACTAAGCAATAAAATTTCAGTTACCAGTTGACTAAAATCCAAACCATAGACTTTGGCAGCTTTTGGCACTAACGAGGTTTCCGTCATACCGGGTACGGTATTTACTTCCAACAACTGCCAATCGCCGACACTATTTTTCATTATATCAACACGTCCCCACCCCTGCGCACCTGTAGCCTTGAAAGCTTTAAGTGACAGCGATTTAATTTCATTTTCATCAGCTTCACTTAAGCCACAGGGGCACTGATATTGAGTGCTATTAGATTGGTACTTAGCTTCATAATCATAAAATTCACGCGGTGTTTCCATGTGAATTGCCGGCAATGCTTTATCACCTAATATGGCAACAGTGTACTCAGGACCATCAATCCAAGCTTCAAGTAAAACTTGTTGGTCAAACCCAAAAGCCTCGGTTAAAGCATTATGTAATTGCTCAACTGTGTGTGCTTGTGCCATGCCAATACTAGAGCCTTCATTCGCAGGCTTGACCATAACCCTACCGCCTAACTCGCTTAGCACCTTATCTAAGGGTAAGTGAATAAAATCAGCTTTATTAACCACTGTAAAAGGAGCTGTAGGTAAGTCACACGCTTTAAATATTTGTTTGCTACGTACCTTGTCCATCGACAGTGATGAACCCAACACATTTGAGCCAGTATAAGGGATATTTAGATATTCCAGTGCCCCTTGTAAACAACCATCTTCACCACCTCTACCATGAAGCGCAATAAAAACTCGATCGACTTTTTCGACGGCCAAGTCAGTCAATGGCACTGTTTGGGTATCAAGTAAAATCACATTAAAGCCTGCTTGTTTAAGACCATTGGCTATCGCTTGTCCTGAATTAAGTGACACTTCACGCTCAGCTGAGTTACCGCCATATAACACGGCAATCTTCTCTTGTTTCAATAGCTTCAATTGTGCCATTCTAGCATCCATCGCTTTATTCATCATTAGCGCCTTCATGAGTGCTCATAATGTGTAATAAAGGGTGTTCTGCCAAGTTTCTAGCAACACCACCAATGCTACCTGCACCTTGAGTGATCACCATGTCGTTTTCTTGTAGTTGGGTGACTAATAACTCAGCTAGCTTGTCAACATCACTAACATAAATAGGTTCAACCTGCCCACGTTGTCTGATTGAGCGCGCTAAGCTCTTACTATCTGCTGACGAAATGGGTGTTTCTCCAGCGGCATAAACATCTAATAAAAAGAGACAATCAACTTCAGAGAGTACTTCGACGAAGTCTTCGTATAAATCGCGGGTTCGAGAGTAACGATGAGGCTGAAATACCATGACTAACCGTTTATCTGGCCAACCCTGACGCATTGCCAAAATAGTTGCTTTCACTTCACTTGGGTGATGACCGTAATCATCAACTAAGACCATATTCCCAGCTTGGGTAGTCAAGCTACCTAGCGGTTCAAAACGTCGGCCGATACCGGCAAATTCAGTTAAAGCTTGGCAAATAGCTTCATCATTTACCCCTTCATCTTTAGCTACGGCAACACCTGCTAGTGCATTGAGAACATTATGTTGTCCCGGCAAATTAACGCTCATATTTAATGGTGATTGTCCATCAATCTCTACGGTGAAGTAACTCACACTACCCTTTTGTTGATAATTTGTAGCACGAACATCTGCATCCTCAGAAAAACCATATGTGATCACTTGACGGCTAATTCTTGGTAGTAACTCACGTACTACCGGGTTATCAATACAAACGACGGCTAAACCATAAAAAGGCAAGTTATGTAAAAACTCAATGTAGGTATCTTTAAGCTTTTCAAAATCACCTTGGTAAGTTTCCATATGATCTTCATCAATATTGGTAATTACCGCAACCATAGGTTGTAAATGTAAAAATGACGCATCGCTTTCATCTGCTTCTGCAACTAAATAACGACTACTGCCCAAACGAGCGTTGGTGCCTGCACTATTTAGCAAGCCGCCGATAACAAAGGTTGGATCTAATTGACCTTCGGCAAAGATACTAGCAATCAAACTGGTTGTGGTTGTTTTACCATGAGTTCCTGCAATAGCAATACCATGTCTAAAACGCATTAGCTCAGCTAACATTTCTGCGCGTCTTACCACGGGGATACGTAACTTTTTCGCCGCAACAAGTTCAGGGTTATCGCTGTTAATCGCAGTAGAAACGACAATAACACTTGCTTGCGCTACATTTTCTTCTTGATGGCCAATAACAATGCGAGCACCTAAATTTCTTAACCGCTTTACGACTTGGTTTTCACCAATGTCTGAGCCAGAAATTTGATATCCTTCATTAAGCAAAACCTCAGCTATGCCGCCCATACCCGCGCCACCTATTCCAACAAAGTGAATACGTTTAACTCGGCGCATCTCCGGCACTTGAGCTTGGTATCTATTTGAGCTGTTTTTTGAGTTTGCTTGCTTAATCATATTTTCTCTTCATTATTTCTAAAAGCAGCATCATTTATTGATGAGAGCTGCTGACATAGTTTTGCGACTTTTTTACTTGCGTCACCATTTGCAGCTGAAAGAGCCGCTTTTGCCATATTTTGTAAAGTTTCTTGATCATCAAATAACGCTGTGATTAACGCTGTAATTCTTTCTTGGTTCAACTCTGTTTGTGGTAGCAACTTTGCCGCCTCTCGTTTTACCAGGTATAAGGCATTTTTTGTTTGGTGATCATCAACAGCATGTGGCAAGGGCACAAAAATAGCAGGTGTTGCTGCCATAGCTAATTCAGAAACTGTCAACGCACCGGCACGGCAAATTACAATATCTGCCCACTGGTAGGCTTTGGCCATATCCTCTATAAACTCGGTAACTTTTATCTCACTTGTTGCCAAAGCTTGCTCTGAATATGCGGTAATAACCTGCTCTTGTTTATTTTCACCTGTTTGATGCCAAATTGAAAAACGCTCATCTTGTGCGGACAAACAAGCAAAGCTACTCGGCATCACGTCATTTAAAACCTGTGCACCTAGGCTTCCACCCACCACTAAAATATTCTTTGTCTTGTGGTCGTTGTTATCTGCCGGTCCTGCTATAGGTATCGATTTACCTATAGATTCTCGCAAAGGATTGCCAACAACTTCTGCATCAACTTTTGTAGTAAAAGCATTAGGAAAAGCACAACAAACTTTATTGGCAATGCGAGCTAATAATCGGTTACTAAGTCCTGCGGCAGCATTTTGTTCATGTACAATTAACGGCACTCGACTTAGCCAAGCAGCTACACCACCAGGGGCACTTGCATAACCGCCCATGCCTAATACAACATCAGGCTTAACATTTTTAATGATACGCCTTGCTTGAATGACTGAATTGAGTAATTTAAAAGGCATTCCAAATAAAGTTAAAAATCCTTTATTACGTAGCCCACTAATATTAATAAACGACAGTTTATACCCATGCGCCGGCACTATCTTGGCTTCCATCCGGTCTTCTGTGCCTAACCAATGGATATTCCAGTCCTGAGCTTTAAGTTCATCGGCAACAGCAAGCCCGGGGAAAATATGCCCTCCGGTTCCGCCGGCCATCACTAGCAGCGTCTTTTTCTTGCTATGTATTTTTGTCTTCTCAGCGGTCATTATTAATTATCACTCCGCTCAGTCTCTTTCTTAATGTCTTTCTTCGTACTTCTTTTTGAACTAGTTGCCTGAATGCTTTGTAAACGTATTTCATGATCGATACGAATTAACAATACCAGGGCAATTGTCATCACTATCATTGAACTACCACCATAACTAATTAATGGCATAGTTAGTCCCTTTGTAGGAACAATTCCGGCACTAGCACCAATATTCACCGCGGCTTGGAAGCACATCCAAATGCCAATCGAATACGCTAAGAAGCCCTCAAAATACTTCTCTTTTGCTAAGGCATATCGCCCTAAAATTAATGCTTTATAGACTAAGGTCATACTGAGCAGTAGTACAAAGCTAATACCAACAAAACCAAACTCTTCGGCCAATACCGCCATAACAAAGTCAGTATGCGCTTCAGGTAAATATTCAAGCTTTTGTATGCTATTACCTAACCCCTGACCAAAGACTTCACCACGGCCATAGGCCATTAATGATTGTGTCAATTGATAGCCACTACCAAAAGGATCCTGCCATGGATCTAAAAAACTGGTTACTCGACGCCAGCGGTAGGGTTCAAAATAAGCCAGCATTGCCAGAGACGTCGCGCCAACTAAAGACATAGCAATGAATTGCCATAATTTTGCCCCAGCTAAAAACAATAAGCCAAAAGTAGTGACAAACATAACAATGACTGTACCTAGATCTGGTTGTAGTAATAACAATGCAGCCATTACACCAAAAACAATGAGTGGTTTAATGAAGCCTTTTAAGTTTTCCATCACTTGTTCGCGGCGTCTAACGAGATAGGCGGCCAGATAGCAGAAGAAAAATAATTTTGCTGGCTCGGCCGCTTGCACGGTAATTGGGCCAAGGACAATCCATCGCGTAGAGCCATTTACTGTACGGCCAATAAGTAAAACTGTCACCAGCAATACAATGGCAAAACCAAGTAAATAACTGCTATTTTTTTGCCACCAAGACATAGGGATTTGTAGGGTAGCACCTGCAACCCCTAGACTTAATAATATGTAAACTCCATGACGAATGACAAAATGAAAAGGATTATTAAATAAACGTTCCGCTACTGGTATTGAGGAAGATGCCACCATAACAAGTCCAACCATATACATGGTAAGACCCAGTACAATAAAGCTACGATCAAAAGCGCTTTTACCGTATTGATTTGAACCAGTCATTAAACGGTTAATCCACTCTGGCAACGGTGGCACGGGAACCTGAGATATTTTTTTACTTAACGCTTGAGTCGTTTCGAAAGTCATCGTTTTCGCGAAGGTCATCGTTTTTTCTAACGACATAGTCTTTTCTAACGACATAATTCCCCCTCACTTTGCACAGCAACAACAAACTGTTCACCCCGTGCAACGAAGTTTTTAAACATATCAATGCTAGCGCACGCTGGAGAAAGCAGCACCATATCACCTACATTCGCTATTTTTCTCGCTTGCTGTACAGCTTCAACTAAGGTATTAACCTCAATGGCATTACCTTTGATAGAATTACCTTCAAGAGAATTATCGACTAAACTCGCTATTTCAGCACCATCTTTACCCAAAGTGATCACTTGACTAACGTCATTGTTCAATAGATTTTTAAGAGGGGAAAAGTCAGCGCCTTTGCCATCGCCGCCAGCGATAAGTATCAACTTATTGGTAGATGAAAGTGTTGGTGCTAAGCCTGAAATAGCGGCTAGTGTTGCGCCAACATTTGTTGCTTTCGAATCATTAATCCACTGAATACCATCGGCACTTTCTACGCGTTGACAACGATGAGCTAGGCCAGTAAAACCAGCTAAGTTTTCAATCATCGCCGATAAAGACCAACCTGCACTATAACCAAGAGCTAATACCGCCATATAATTTAACGCATTATGCATACCAGCAAGGGGTAATTTTTCTAGTGATATCAGTGCTTGATCGCCAAACATTAGCCAGTAATTATTTTCAACAAGACTAAGACCAAAATGACCTTGCTCTGGTTTGTCTAATCCAAAGGAAAGCGTTTTTTGCTGAGACACCAAACTAACCGTTGCTTTATCCTCTCTATTTACCACGGCAATTTTTGCTTGAGGGTAAATACTTTGTTTGATTGCTTGATAGTTAGCTAGTGTTTTATGACGGTCTAAATGATCATCACTTAGATTAAGAACCGTGGCTGCAATAGCTTGCATACTAGTTAAGGTCTCTAACTGAAAGCTAGATAATTCAACAATAACCGTATCTGGTTGATTTGCTTGTTGCGCATCACCTGCATCTTCTAACTGCAATAAGTCGAGAATTGGTTGACCGATATTTCCGGCCAACGCGGCATTCCCACCCAGTACTTTAGCTAAATAAGCAAGTAAAGACACCACGGTAGACTTGCCATTAGAACCTGTTACCGCCAGCATATTCATTGGGTTAACACGACTATTATTGACTTGACAAAATAACTCAACATCCCCCAGCACTTCACAGCCAGAAGCAATAAGTTGAATGAGCCCTTCTTTAACTAGATCAATCCCTGGGCTAATAACAACTATATCGGCATTGGCAATCAACTCATGTTGCCATTGACCAAAAACAAAACTGGCCTGTGGATAATTAATTTCATACTGAACGAGTACACTTGTATCAGTAAATGGCATAGTCCGTGAATCATTAACAGCAAACGATAAACCTTGTGCATGTAAAAATCGTAGACATGACAAACCTGTCATCCCAGCGCCAAGCACAACAATATTTTTATCTTTAAATGCAGTTAACCAAGTCATAATTCGCCTTATTTTTAACGTAATTTCAAGGTAGCTAAACCTATCAAGACTAAAATTAAAGAAATAATCCAAAAACGTACAATCACACGCGGCTCTGGCCAGCCTTTCAATTCATAATGGTGATGTATGGGTGCCATACGGAAAATTCGTTGACCACGCATTTTATACGAACCTACTTGCAAAATAACCGACACCGTTTCCATCACAAAAACGCCGCCCATTATAAATAAAACTAATTCTTGTCTTACTAGAACGGCAATAACACCAAGCGCCGCACCTAAAGCAAGTGAGCCAACATCGCCCATAAAGACTTGAGCAGGATAAGTGTTGAACCATAAGAAACCTAAACCGGCACCAACAATTGCAGTACAAACTACCACCAACTCACTGGTTAAAGCGATATGAGGAATATTTAGATAACTTGAGAAATTAGCGTGACCGGTAACATAGGCAAATAGGGCAAATGCTCCAGCAACCATAATCGTAGGAACGATAGCCAAACCATCAAGGCCATCGGTTAAGTTAACCGCATTAGAAGTTCCAACGATGACAAAGTAAGTCATGACCACATAAAAGATACCTAATTGCGGTAAAACCTCTTTAACAAAGGGAATTAATAGGGCTGTTTCATTTGGCCCTTGAGCAATATAAAAAAGAAAAAGTGCGGTGGTTAAACCAATGACGGTTTGCCAAAAATACTTCCAACGAGCAATAAGGCCGTTTGCGTCTTTGCGAACAACTTTACGATAATCATCAACAAAACCAATAGCACCAAAACTTACAACAACAAAAAGTACCACCCAAACATATATATTACTTAAATCAGCCCAAAGCAAAACACTCACCACAATGGAAGCGAGTATTAACAAACCGCCCATGGTAGGTGTGCCGGACTTAGATAAATGGCTCTCTGGACCATCATCTCTCACTGTCTGACCAATTTGCATTTTCTGCAAATATCGAATCAACTTAGGTCCAAAATATAACGAGATAAACAGCGCGGTTAATGTGCTGATTATGGCGCGAAATGTAAGGTATGAAAAAACATTAAACGCTGAATAATATTGAGTTAAATACTCACCTAGCCACAATAACATTACGCTATACCTTCTTTATTTTGATTATTATTGTTGCTACCAGCTTCTGCGCTGATGCATTGTTTTACATTCATATCTTTGAACCATTGAATAATGCCTGTCACTACATGCTCCATATGAGCACTTCTTGATCCCTTTACTAATATGGCAATATCCTGCTGCCCTTCTGATAATTGTTGCGTAAGCATGTTAATAAGGTGAATCATCAGCTCAGCTCTTTGGCTGAAATGTTGACTTTTTTCGTTGTTATCATTGCTGCGTGCAAACGCATCACTGGCGCTTTGACTTAATACACCTAAGGACAATAAAGTATTTATATCGAGATCTTTGGCAAACTCTCCAACTTCTTGGTGGTAGGTACGGGCTTCACTACCTAACTCACCCATATCACCTAAAATGAGTAACTGCTTACCCGGGTAATTTGATAGTAACTGCACTGCTGCTTTAGCGGATTCAAGATTAGCGTTATAACTATCATCAATAAGTTTGATGGTACAGCCCGTTTTATTATCTTTTAACTGATGTAAATTAAGTCGCCCTTTCACCGGTTGCATTTGTGTAAAACCTTGACAAATATCTTCAAGGCTAGCGCCGAACTCCAATGCAATACTGGCAGCCGCAACCGCGTTACAAACATTATGTTTACCAGGTATTGTTAACGTAATATCACAGCTGCCTTGTTCACTTTGTAAGGTAAAGCTGGCACAACCACTTTCATCTAAACTGACACTGCTACTGTAACAATTGGCTTTACTAGCGCCAGTACTAACGCCTGCACTAACACAAGAAAATGTTCGCACCGTTTTATCCGCTAAGCGCCACTGCCATTTACTGGTGTATTTTGTATCTTGATTATATAAAGCAACGCCGTTTTCGCTAAGACCGGAAAATATTTCACCTTTTGCGCGAGCAACGCCACATAAATCACCAAACCCTTCTAAGTGCGCTGCGGCGATATTATTTATCACTGCAACATCAGGTTTAACTAATGCGGTGGTATAGGCAATTTCACCAATATGATTAGCACCCATTTCAATAACTGCAAAATCATGACTTTTATCTAAACGAAGTAAGGTTAATGGCACACCAATATCATTATTAAAATTGCCATTGGTCGCCAACACATTACCTAAGCGAGACAGGATAGCTGCAACCATTTCTTTAACCGTTGTTTTACCACTACTACCAGTAATACCTACAGTTTTTGGCGCAACTTCATGTTTAACAAAGGCAGCAATTTGTCCCAAAGCAATACGGGTATCGCTAACGATCAACTGTGCAACAGACTTGTTATCGAGCTCAGTTAAGTGGTGATCTACAATCAGTAAGGTACAACCATGTGTGATAACTTGCTCAGCAAAACGGTGACCATCAAAGTTAGGGCCTTTAAGTGCAAGAAAAGCGGTATATTTACCTGAAGTATCATTCACCGCGCGACTATCGGTAACTAGGTCATTAATTGTCTGCGATGATTTACCTTTGCTAACAATGAGTTGACCATCAGTAACTTCTGCTAATGTAGATAAGGTAATAGCGATCATAAGCTTGCCTCGTTCGGCAGTTCAGCTAAATCACATTGCTCTTTATAAAATTTAGCTACTATCTCACGTTCGTTATAATCGAGCTTTTGTGTGCCTATGATGGCACCACTTTCGTCATATTTAGGAAGAATGACATAGTTTTCATGACCTTTACCTGCCAATAAAACGATATCGCCAGCTTGTGCTTTTTTCAGGGTATTCAATACAGCTTGCTCTCTTTCTAAGATGACGGATATCTTCTCTGAATTTGGGTTAGTAAAACCAGCGACGACATCATTGGCTATCGACTGAGGATCTTCACTTCGAGGGTTATCATTGGTAACTACCAAAAAGTCAGCATACTTTTCCGCTGCCTGAGCCATTAATGGTCGCTTACCTTTATCTCTATCACCGCCACAACCAAACACAACATAAAGCCGACCGGTACAATGTTGTCGACAGGCTTGTAACGCTTTTTCTAACGCATCTGGAGTATGGGCATAATCAACAACAGCCGTTGCTAAATGCTCTGCACTGCTTGCTTCCATTCTTCCAGGAATTGCAGAAACCTGTTCAGCTAACAGAGGGATCGCAGCTAGTGGTATACCTTGAATGAGCAACACACTTATTGCCGCTAATAGGTTATCGATATTAAATGCACCCAGTAATGAACTGTAAACATCAACACGCCCTAAATGTGTCACTAGAGTAAAAGAGACACCATGACTATGAAGGTTTACTTGTTTGGCAGTAACAAAATTCTTATGGGCACTGATATTCTCCTGACGACCGTATACCCAAAGAGGTTGCTGTTTAGACCAAGTTGAAAGCCAAAGCTGACCTTGTTCATCATCAAAGTTAACAACCGCTACTTGGTTTTTGTTTTTCGTAAAAATCTGTTCTTTTGCTTCGCCATAACTAACCATTGAACCATGATAATCAAGGTGATCTCGGCTCAAATTAGTGAACAAAGCAATATCAAATAAATCTGCTAGTACACGCTTCTGTGATAATGCATGTGAAGAAACTTCCATTGCTACATGGCTAAAATTTTCACCTTGAAAACGATTAAATAATTGATGTAATTCACAAGCTCCAGGCGTGGTATTTTCTATTGGTGTTAAATTATCCACACTACCAGCGCCATTTGTACCAATAATGGCACAGGGTTTATTTTCTGCAGTTAACATCTGCGCTAATAGCTGGCTAGTTGTTGTTTTACCATTAGTACCAGTAATACCGACTATGGTCATCTTATCTTGTGGTTGTTGATAATAAGATTTTGCCAGAGTAAATAATTCTTGATTAAGCAGATAAAACTTAACAACGGCAATGCCTTCATCACACAATGAAGCCCCTATTTTATTACTTTCAAGTGCTCTATATGCTAAGTCGCCATGCTCGGCTTCAGTTTCACACTCAGCAAGCACTAACTTTGCACCTTGCTTGATTGCTTTATCTATGAACTGACGACCATCTTGTTGATGCCCAATAATGGCGCAGAAAATATCGCCTTGTCCGATGGCTCTACTGTCATTGTGTAGATCACCAGTGAACCGCTCCAAATTGATAACATCAGGTAAAACAATATTAAATTGATTTAAGCTGGCAATAATAGTGTTAGTTATAGGTTTAGGCATTTTGCTCTCCTATAACAAATTTTTGTCGAGAATTCGATGACTTAATACTCTTGCTCGCGGTTTGTGTTTTTTTAGCATCGGGCGCTATATTTAATACACGTAGAGCACCTTTCATCACCCTAGAAAAGACAGGGGCGGCTACTTCACCACCATGGTAAAGGTCGCCACTTGGTTCGTTGATAACAACAACCACTACTATTTCAGGGTTTGATATGGGTGCCATGCCAGCAAATAAAGCCACATAATCATTACCGTAACCACCCGCAACAGCCTTTATTGATGTACCTGTTTTACCACCAACGCGATAGCCTGAAATTTTCGCTTTTGGTACATGCTCCTCAACAACGGCTTCTAACATATTAGTAATAGCCGTGGTATTTTCTGCGGAAAAAATTCTCTCTTGATCTTCTGGATTAGTATTTTTTTTATCTGTTTTTACAATAGACAGCTTACGTTTCACACCACCATTGGCAAGCGCCATATAAAATCGTGTTAATTGTGCTGGAGTAATAGCTAGACCTGCGCCCCACGAAAGAGTTGCTAATTCAAACTTTGACCAGCGACTTCTATCATGCATCATGCCTGCACTCTCACCGACAAGGTTTGTACCTGTATCATCAGAAAAACCAGCATCAAAAAATTTAGTTAGCAAATAATCTTTTGGTACTGACAGCGCTAATTTAGTGGTGCCCATATTTGAAGAGGTAATCAATACGTCTTCAATTGATAACTTGCCACGATTAATAGGGTCGCTCACTCTTCGGCCACCTAAACGCATCCAGCCTGGGCTGGTATTAATAACGGTATTCGCTTTTACGGAACCAAACTCTAAGGCCGTGAGTGCGGTGAGCGGTTTCATGGTCGAACCCGGCTCATATATATCGGTAATGGCTCGGTTTCTAAATCGATGAATTGCCGTGTTGCGGCGATTATTTGGATTATACGAGGGACTATTAGTCATTGCTAATATCTCTCCGGTATGGACATTAGCGACCACGACTGAGCCTGAAGTAGCTTTAAACGCCTGAACCGCACCTTTTAATTCTTTATATGCAATAGCTTGAATGCGCTGGTCAATACTTAAGGTAATATTTTGTGCTTGCTCTGGTTCTTCTACTGAAATAATCTCAATTTTTCGACCTTTGGCATCTTTTCTAAAACGCTTAGCGCCACCCGTTCCCGTAAGTAAGTCATCATACATACGTTCGATACCTTCAATACCTTTATCATCAACGTTGGTAAAGCCAATAAGGTGAGCACTAATTTCACCTGTGGGATAAAAGCGTTTTGATTCTTTGCGTAGATGAATACCCGGAATTTTTAATTCCTTGATGTAATTTGCCATTGCGGGCGATATCTTACGCTCAAGGTAAATAAAGCGTTTACGAGGATTTTTAACCACACGTGCTATCAGCTTATTGATATCTTGATCGAGTACATCAGCTAAAGCTTGCCAATGTTTATCCATGGACAGTGCATTATTGTCCATGATGATTTTAGGGTCAGCCCAAACCGTTTCGACTGGAACGCTAATGGCAAGCTCAGCTCCATTCCTGTCGACGATAGAGCCACGCTGTACAGTATTAGCGGCAACACGCAAAGAACGTAAATCCCCCTGCTTTTTCAACATATCGGGTTCAATAATTTGAATGTAAGCAGTACGAGTCATCAAGCCAAGGTAAATAAAGGCAACAATGGCCAGCACTAAATAATAACGCCAGGGGGCGGTATTTAGTGGGTTATTGTTTTTGGCCATTTTTTTATTCACGCCGCTCTCATCTCTGACTGTTCTACTTGGGTTTATTGAGCGACTTAAGTGCTAATTATTAACACGTACATCGCTTATATTTATAGCTTTATTCTAAACTGACAATAACTTCGGAGCTTCCTTCAGGTTGCTTCATGCCTAATAGCTTCTTTGCTTTACTTTCTATTGCGCTATGTTCGGCCAAACTATTCTGCTCTAACAACAGGTTGCGCCACTCGGTATTTAATTCATCTTTTTGAGACAATAACACTTCTAGTTCACTGGTTGTTTGTCGATTAATATGGCTGTAATAAACTACCGAAAATGCCGACATCACCACAAATATGAGTAAGATGTATGTCACACTAAATCGGACTATATCTTGCCAAATATCAAAAACTAAGGCACGAGCAGCCACAATTAATCACTGGTTCTTTCTAATCGCTCTGCAACACGTAATACCGAACTACGAGAGCGGACATTTTCTTCAACTTCAGTTTGACTTGGCTTTAATCGTCGGCCAATCAAGGCTAACTTCTTGCCTTTATTTAATTCTTCTTCACTTATTGGTAAGCCTCGCGGTACTTTTTTACCTTGCGAGTGTTTCTTCATGAATTGCTTAACTAAACGGTCTTCGAGGGAATGAAAACTAATCACCACAAGACGGCCACCTGTTGCTAACACATCAAGCGAAGCTGCAAGGGCTTTCTCAATTTGCTCAAGCTCACTGTTGATATACATACGAATAGCTTGAAAGCTGCGTGTGGCCGGATGTTTTTTGATTTCTCTTTGTGGGGCTGTGGTTTTAATTAGCTTAGCTAATTGACCCGTTCGAGTTAAGGGTGACTCTTCGCGGGTATCTACAATGGCATTGGCAATGCGCCAAGCATGCTTTTCTTCACCAAAAGTTCGTAATACCCAAGTTATATCTTCCACATCAGCAACCGCTAGCCATTGAGCAGCAGTTTGACCTCGAGTGGTATCCATACGCATATCTAACGGACCATCCTTCATAAAGCTAAAACCACGTTCAGCTTCATCAAGTTGTGGAGACGAGACACCTAGGTCAAGTAAAATACCATCAACCTTACCTGTTAATTGATGTTTTTCAACAATGTCGGCTAAAGAAGCAAAACCTTCATGCTCAATTAAAAATCGAGGATCATCTTTAAATTTTTCAGCGGCAGCAATAGCAGTGGGATCACGGTCAATAGCGATTAAACGGCCATCAACGGATAACTGGGATAGAATTAAGGATGAATGCCCTCCTCGACCAAATGTACAATCGATAAAGCAGCCGTCACCCGCAATCGCGAGGCCATCAACCGCTTCTTGGAGCAGCACAGAGATGTGAGTGGTGTCTAATTCCATGTTGTTATTTTTATAACCCTTGTTCGCGAAAAAGTTAACGCATTTATTATTATTGAGTGATGTGATGAAAACTAAAGCGATAAGTCGAGCAAACGTTCAGTCAATTCAACTTCACCATTTTGTATTTTACTAATACCTTGCTGCATTTGATCTTGCCATGCAGTGTCATGCCAAATTTCAAACTTATTTAACTGCCCAACTAACATGATATTTTTTTCTAAGTTGGCATGCTCTCGAAGCGGACCATTAATAAGTAAACGGCCATTTTTATCCATTTCACAATCACTGGCATTACCCAATATTATTTGTTTGAACAAACGTTCTTGTGGGTTTGTGCTCGATAGACTTGCCAATGATAATTCTATTTCTTCCCATTCAGCTAAAGGATAAAGCAATAAACAAGCTTGCTGAATATCGACAGTACAGACCATTTTTCCTTGGCAATCAGCAAATAGTTCTTCACGATACTTTGTAGGTATCGTGATCCTATTTTTGCTGTCAAGCGTAATTGCGCTAGTGCCTCTAAACATATCTGCTATTAATTCGTCATATTTGGCTGAATAATAATTAAGTGACTATCTAAGGGACTTCTAGATCCACTTATCACCACTTTTTCCCACATTGCTACAGTTTAGTGAAAAAAGCAACGAGCTGTCAAGTATGGAAAGGGAATAATTAGTGTCTGTGTACTGGCTATAACACCAGTAAAATTAAGGCTTAGAAAGAAGTTGATGAAATCGTGGGGTTTTGTGGTAAGTAATGTCAAAAAAGCACAAAAAAATAATTTTTTTACTGAAATGGTGTCTATTTTTAGCGACAGGGGTGATGAAAATGGTATTCAAGGGGCGCTATTTCCCAAAAGGAAGAGCGTCCCTTAACATCGGCAATCATAGATAGTTAAAATAGCTCATCATCAATAGCAAACAAACATTCACTACCTGATTTTGCAGAAGCAATTAACGAAAGTCGGCGTGGTAATAACCGGGTAAAGAAATATCGAGCCGTATGCAACTTACTTTGATAAAAATCTTCACCACTTTCACCGTTATTTTGTTGTTGTGACAATGAAACCTGGGCCATTTTCGCCCAAACGAATGCCATAGCCGTATAACCAAACACATGTAAATAGTCATTGGCCGATGCACCTAACTCATTTATATCCTTTTGTGACTTAGTTAATAAATCGGTAGTTAAATCACTTAAATCAGTTAGCGCTTCGGCTAAAGGAGCAATGAATTCATTCATAGCTTGGTCATGTGAACTACCTTCTATGAAAGTATTCACTTCATCAGTAAACACTTTTAACATAGTACCTTTTGAACCGGCTACTTTTCGCATCAATAGATCCATAGCTTGAATACCATTAGTGCCTTCATATATTTGAGTAATTCGAGCGTCACGTACTAATTGCTCTTGCCCCCATTCACGAATATAACCATGACCACCAAAAACTTGTTGACCAGCAACCGTATTTTCAAAACCTAAGTCGGTAAAAAAGGCTTTAGCAACGGGTGTCATTAATGCAGCAAGCGTTTCACCTTTAACTTGCTCTTCACCTGTCCCATAAGTTGCGTAATCAAGTTGCATAGAGATATAGCTAGAAAGCGCGCGTGAACCTTCATTCAATGCTTTCATATTCAAAAGCATGCGACGAACATCACCGTGAACCATGATAGAGTCGGCTTCTTGATCAGGGTTTTTAACGCCATTGGTTTTACTATCAAGTGCTCGACCTTGTAATCTATCTTTAGCATACTCCAATGCATTTTGATAAGAGCGTACTGCTGCACTCAAACCTTGAATACCTACACCAATACGTTCAAAGTTCATCATGGTGAACATACAGGCTAAGCCTTTATTTAACTCACCAATTAAGAAACCCTTTGAATCATCGAAATTCATGACACAGGTTGCTGAGGCATGAATGCCCATTTTATGTTCTATCGAGCCACAACTAACATTGTTACGCTCACCAAGTGTTTCATCGTCATTAACATTAAATTTAGGCACTAAAAATAACGAAATACCTCGAGGGCCAGCTGGCGCATCAGGTAGCTTAGCTAATACTAAATGAACAATATTTTCAGTAAGGTCATGCTCACCACCGGTGATAAATATTTTATTACCAGTAATGCTGTAACTACCATCGTCTTGCGGGATAGCTTTGGTACGAATAAGACCAAGATCAGTGCCTGAATGTGATTCAGTTAAACACATAGAGGCAGACCATTCACCTGCGTACATACGCGTTAAATAGCGTTCTTTTAATGCTTCACTGCCATGTTTTGCTAGGGATAGCGCTGCCCCTGCAGTAAGTACTGGATACAGTGCGAAAGATATATCAGCGCTGCATAACATTTCTTCATGCATTGCTGTTAACATTTTTGGCATACCCATACCGCCATAGTTAACATCACCACCAAGTGCTGTCCAGCCTCCTTGTGCATAAGTATTAAAAGCTTCTTTATAACCAGGCGCCGTAGTTACTACACCATCTTTAAAACTCACGCCTATTTCGTCACCTTGGCGAGCAATAGGGTCAAGTTCTTGTTCAGCAATTTTTGCACATTCTTGTAAAATAGCTTGGGCCGTCTCTTTATCAACTTGCTCTGCTAGTTTAGGTAATTGTTGCCACATTTTGTCGGCATTAAACACCTGATATAGCAAAAAGTTCATATCTGTTAATGGCACTTTATATTCAGCCATGGTGACCTCCTCTTAAGAAATTAAATACCGTGTGGTAAACACACAATTAAAACAGTTGTTTGAATATAATATAAAACGGTAACAATGTAAAAGCGCTATTCAATATAGGGATAGATTAATTTATAAATGTAAGCTGCAGATTAAAGGTCTTCTCTTTTAATCTGTAGTTTTATAAGAGTTTGCTATTATCTTTATAACTAAGATAATGTGTTATTTAGGATATATACCTAAGCTACTTGAACCTTGGGTATATACTCATATCATAAGCTAAAATGAACATACGCTGACTGCACCGGCAGGATTAGATGCCCACATGAGTCTAACAACGGTAATAACTTTAATAACGAGTAATAGTAACGTGAACTTCTCTTTGCTACATAGTCCCCTAAAAAAACATCAGCTTTTGTTAACAATAGCAGCGCTGATGCTATTTTTTATGGCTAAAAGCCAAGCTCAGCAATTAAGTTTTAGTAAAAACCAAATTGAACAGGGTTATCGTTTTCATTATCAATGGCTTGATTTCACAAACACAGAACAAACTATTAATTTTGTGTTAAGTCATGAAGGACTCTTCGATCACTTCAGGAACTTTAGAACCTACCAACACAGCTACGCACAAAAAACTATTCTCAGGCGTATAAAAAAGCATATGCAGAAAACCCCTATTGCAGGTGTACAGGTATTTTATAAACAACAGCACGATAAATTTTCAATTGAAGTAAAAGGCTTAGATAAAAACAAAGTTTCAAAAGCTTACCAGGAAGTATTAAAAATTGAGCGTAAGATAACAACAAAGTACTTGAGAGAAAGTTATTACCAAGCTTTTATTAATCATGAACAAATTAGCGGGATTAAAGTAGATCATGTCAGTGTTGCTAATGATTCAATCGCAGATTTAAAGCCACTAAAACCGATAATATTAGACAAGGTCTCTATCAAGAATACTCGTAAAGCAACGAACTACGTTTTGAGCTTTGTACAAAGCATTCCATATAGCACATTAGAATCACGTCTAACATCGTCTGGCGCAGGCTTTAATCCACCACTGCGGCTGTTATGGGAGAACCAAGGAGATTGCGATAGTAAAATGACCTTAACAGCATCTTTATTGAGGGCTTTAATGCCACGAATTGAAATGGTATTAATCTATATTGAGGGACATGCTTTTATTGGTATCAATATTCAGGCAAAAGCTGGCGAGGTGACAATTGAGCATGAGAACATAACTTACCTGTTGGCTGAGCCAACAGGCCCTGCTTTACTTCCCTTGGGTAAACTAGCACCTGAATCAGAGCTTGCGATTAACCAAGGCCATTATACAGTACAGAATTATCACGAAGTGTTCGCCGTTAAACAGCAAAAAGCAGAGTAGCAAGCAAACAAAATAAACTAGTTAATTCATCCGCGATAAAGCCATTAGACTTTATCAATATCTTCAATGTTAGCAAGAAAAGTCAAACTGGGTGCAAAAAAAGAACTACCCGTTTCAGCTTGGGTATATTTAAGTAAGTGATCTGAATTTCCATGTTCATCACCATGAATCATACTATTTAACATGATTTCAAATGGCTTAGGTGAGTGGCAATACGATACAAAAAATAGACCTTTTTGCTTCATATCTCCGTAAGGCATGCTTTGCCTAACAATTTCAATACTATTTCCATGATCATCTTTAAGGCTGGTACGCTTAGTATGTGCCGTTAACGCTTTATCTGCACTTTCATATTCAATATTGTCTAACTTAGTTCGTCCATAAACATCTTCCTGTTCATGTTCTGCCAGAGAATCCCAGAGTGACAAGTTATGTTGGTAACGTTGAGTATGTAAATAACTTCCGGCAGCAAAGGTATTATCTTCATGATCTTTTACTAAGGCAACCTCTCTGCGTCGCAAGCCTTGTGGGTTCTCGGTACCATCAACAAAGCCTGTTAGGTCTCTTCCGTCTAAAAACCTAAAGGCTTGAACTTGTTCCATTAGTTCAACACTACCGCCCAATAGTTGGCATACTTTAGTACTAACAATATGATTTACATCGGCACGATCGCTACGAATTTCAACGTAAATATCGTAGCTATTTATTGGTGCAACACGATCACCGCTATTCATCGCTGGAAATGGTGCTAATAATGCAGGGCGAGCTTTCGGGTAAAACTCATCCCAGTAGGCTTCACCTATGGCAACAACACCAATAAGGTTTGCTTCAGAAAATTGATCTGCATAATTATCAAACAACGTAGGTAAACGCGAAATTGCTGCTCGAATAAAAGCATTTTTATCATCTAATGCATTAAATAATAAGTAAGTTCCATGCAGGTTTGGTTCCGCGCAAATCCCAAATTGTTCTCTAGCCATGTTAGATCCTGTTAAATATACCGATGATATCTAAAAATGCATGTAGTTAGTTAAATCCTGCATTCTCATGTAACTTGGGTGTAGCTTATGTTAAAAATTTACAATGCTTGTATTGTACACAAGAAAGCCTTTTTTAACATGATGTTAATTCTAAAAGCTTAAATCACTTTCCATAGGCCTTTAATATCAAGGCACATCAGCTCTTTAAGTGTTTCTTTTTCATTTCCAAAGTGATTATTAAAGGTTACGTTATGACATTG
>Ga0209396_1001834_pt1 | contig 22947 bp, 17 predicted proteins | sample GOMGulsemesocosm_6_FD_184638 | JGI IMG/M metagenome (GOLD analysis project Ga0209396, IMG submission 184638) | Methane-oxidizing microbial communities from mesocosms in the Gulf of Mexico - GOM8C Gulf of Mexico (SPAdes) (version 2) | ecosystem: Environmental > Aquatic > Marine > Cold seeps... | reverse complement strand
ACGGCAAGAAAAAGGAAGCAAAAAACGGAAAGATAGAGGGCCTATAATCATTTGTCTTGATACATCAGGATCTATGCAAGGCACGCCAGAAAACATTGCTAAAGCACTAGTATTAGAATGCCTAAGTGAAGCTTCAAGAACTAAGCGGGGGTGTTATGTTTATTTATTTGGTTCAATTAATGAAGTAACCGAGTTAGAGCTATGTGCAAATAATGAAGGTTTAGATCGGCTTATTAGTTTTTTATGTATGTCTTTTGGTGGAGGAACTGATGTTGAAGGACCATTAAGGCAAGCATTGAATAAATGTAAAGAAACAAAATGGCATAACGCTGATATTTTGTTAGTAAGTGATGGAGAGTTTTCGTATAAAAATGATTTATCACAAAAAATTAAACGAAGAAAAATTAGCCATGCTTTATCAGTACAAGGTCTATTAATTGGCAGTCATAGCTCTGAAATGAATCGAATATGTGACCCTATGCACCATGTTAAGTCTTGGGTTGATTTAATGTAATCTGGTTAATTCACACTGAAGTGTGCCTTCTGAGTACTATTGAAGTTTTCATATTAGAAGCTTTAATAGTGCTCCACTACAAGATTAAGTTCCTCTCAATTTTTATTTATCTCCAAAAAACATCACTTTTTAATACTGTTTGTTAAAAAAAGCGAAAATAAATTTGTTCAAATATCTCATTTTTTTAGTGACATAAACTGACCCATATCCATCTGACTCTATTGAGTTTTTTAAGGGGTGATTATATAAATATATATATTTTTTATTAGTAATTGTTAGTATTAAGTCATTGTAATCAAAGGCTTTTATTTGAGTTTACTATGGACAGAGCTTTTCTTTCTGTTAATATGGCCACAAGAAATTAGCGCGACATAAGTCCCGCACCGGTGATAAAAATGAAGACTTTTAATGATTATGCACAATTATATTTAGAAGAGAGCAAATGTGAACATGCACACTCTAGTTATATTTCAAACAGGTCAAAAATTAAAAAATTGATTAAAGCTTTTGGTAAACGTGAAATATCGAATATTAAGCATTCAGAAATAAAGGTTTGGAAACGTAGAGTGAATAAAAAGTTGAGTAATAAGTCAATTAATGACCATTTTTCTATTCTTCGTATGATATTTAAAATTGCAGTAAATGATGGGGTGGTATCCATCAACCCAATGAAAGATATTGAGACTTTACCGGTATATAAGGTAGAGCCAAACCCATTTGAAAAAGAAGAACTTATTTCTCTTAAAAATACCGAAACTGACTGTATTGGAGAGAAAAATCTTGTTTTTATAGGTGTGTTAACGGGTCTTAGAATGTGTGAACTTCTAGCATTGACTTGGGATTGTGTTGATTTTGACCGGGCTGAAATTGTAGTAAATAAAGCAGTGGTCCTTGGCAAATACAAGTTACCAAAAACTGAAGCTTCTATAAGAAAAGTTGAGTTGAACATACTCGCTATCAACTTGTTGAGAAATCAATTTGAGATAACAAGTACTTTACGACATCGTGTAATTCGTGTACTTCAAGAGGATAATAAAACTAAAGTTAAACAATCTGTTCAGCATGTATTTGTATCGAGTATTAATAAAAAGCCTTTTCTAGATGTAAAAGAGTTTTCAACTAAGTTTTTTAAACCTTTCTTAAAAAGAGCAAAAATTAAAAATCGTGGTGCAAACCAAGTAAGACATACATATGCCTCGCACGCCCTTACGACAGGCTGTAGCCCTGAGTGGATAAGAAAACAAATGGGCCATACCACAACTCACATGATTGAAAAGCATTATGCAAAGTGGATGGATGCTGATGCGCCGGATTACTCACAAAAACTCGGACAATCACTTAGTAGTATTTTCGATAGTAATGTTATTCATGGAAGCTTCTCCACATCAACAACTTCATCAGTAATTTCATCTTGGTCTGATATTACTGAGCGTAAATCGAGCCGAAGTGTTTTTATTCCTCTACAAACCGATAAGAAGGATATGAGCAGGTGCGCCTAATTAAAACATTTGAAATTGGCCCAAGCACTTTGCTTGGAATCAAAAACAGTCTTGATATGGGCCGCTCAGAAAATCTGTGCGGATATAGCAACCCGCTGCGCTTACGTCACACTTTTTGTACCAAAAAGATGAGAACGCAAGCTGGGGGCCAGAGGGAACTCTGGACTCCGAATTCGGCCAACACTCCTGCGGAGGTTGAATGAAAGCCATCAGAATGTTTTACCGTCGTGTAAACCATAATTCGACATCATCCAAGCGACAGAAATGTGAAGCCTCACTCGCTCATACGTTACGTTTCGCTGATGGTCAGAGCAAAGGTTTGCAATGGAGAGAGGAGCTGGCGGATGAGAATATTATTTATTTAAATGGTGAATATCACCGTTTATCCAACTTTTCCGATGATGAAAAACAAACCTTACTTTATGATATTGCACCGACATTGCCTGTGCATAATAAAAAAAAGCATCAAGAAAATAGACGGAAATACAAACTTAAAATTAAGAAGGCTATTGAGTCAGAAAATAGAAAAGGGAACATTCAGGCCGCAGAGTTTATGCGTCAAATAATTGGGTATGCAAATAATAAACACATCTCCTATTCGAAATTAGATAACTTTGCTGCATTAGACTCAACGCGAAAACGCCAGCGTGCAAAAATGCTACAAACGTATATTGAATCTCATAATAAACTTGTAAATAAAGTGGCATATGAGAACAGTGTTTATGTCCAGGAAGGGCTATTCAAATTCCCACTTCAATGGGGGATTACAACCGATATAGTTTCAAAAAAAATGTACATTGATGTAGTAAAAGACTTTCTGGTAAAACACTTTGGTGATTACCACCTTGATTGCATTGTGTGCCATCACGATGAACGTGAACTTGATGAAGATGTTGGTGCACATTCGCATTACTTTTTAAATGGAATGAATAAAGTCACCGGTCAATACGATTTACATAAAACTCAGGTTTCGGTTGTGAACCAATACATCGTTGATAACGGTGAATTGGTTGATAGGTTGCCAAGTGATGGCAAGCTTAATTTAAAGCAAGCTAAAGTATTTGGTGAATATTTTCAGCGCATGTTTTATCAACACGTTAATACTCAATTATTAATTCCGTTAGGGCTTAAGGCAACGTTTGCTGAAGAAACGGAGCAAAAGTCTGAGGAACGTAAGAGAATAAATAAAGAAGCTAAACTGCCTAAAGCCTTACGGAAATTCAACTTGAACTCACGATCAAATGAATTGGCGCAAAAACGATTAGATAAATTACAACAGAAAATAAGTGCGGAACATGATGAGCTAAAAGCGCTAGATAATAACTTGGAGCAGCAACAAGCGGCACTCAAGTTAAATGTTAAACAAATCAAGGAAGCAAAATATTTACTTGAACATTATGTAACGCAAGCGCAAACCTCTTACGAAGAATTAATGCAGCAAGAACAGCGTTTAACTGAATTATCAGGACAAATAGATACACTTGACGTGAAGGGCGGTAACGCCATTGCGGATATTTGTCGCAAAATCTATTCAGTTTCAGCGTTACGCGATAGGGGATTAGATGCTAAAGCACAAGAATTCATTGAACAAATATTAATGGAGTTCTCATCACTTGAGCCGTCTCTTCTTAATAATGTTTGTAGTGCTGCGGCAAGGGCAATAAATGAAGAGGCGCTTATAAGTGGCTTAAAAGTCTCTGAAATATTTGAAGAGCCATTGATAAAATAAAAAACCTGATTGAGCGTTGGGGAGTTTCTTTCTTTCTTTCTTTCTTTCTTTCTTTCTTTCTTTCTTAACAAACTTGATAGAGGCAAAAATGAACACAACACAATCAGTAATAGGCAGAAGACCTGAAGTCACAGATGAGAAAATCATTGAGGCTGGTAAAAAATTAATAGAAGAAGGGAGGAGGGCAACGGGGTTTGGCCTACGTGGCATGGTTGGTAATTGCGGCGATCCCAAAAGGCTACTTAAAGTATGGCAAGCTTACTTCAGTTCACAATCCAATAATGCGGATTCTGAGCCTTTAACACTCCCTGTGGAGCTTGAAGAGACGTTAAACGCAGTAGTAAATGAAACAACAGCCAAACTTAAGGAACTTGCAAAAGAGTTGAATTACGCGGCGGTTAAAACAGCAGAGCAGCGTGTTGCAACCGCAGTTGATTTGGCCAATGAGCGAGAACACGATGCGGAAGCAGAGGTGCATGATGCCTCATTAACTATTGATGATCTGGAAGGTAAGTTAACTGCTATATCGTTAGAGTATGCACAATGTAAACAGGCATTGAAATTATCTCAAGATGAAACGCAAGGACAAATAAAATTAGCGGGTGAGTTTAATCTTGAAGTTGCAACATTGGCAGTTCAGTTGGCCTCTAAGGACAAAGAAGTAGAAAGTCTTACTCATTCTTTAGCAGAGGCACAACAAAGAATTAACGATGCACTGACAGAAATTTCAGAACTGAAAACAGAGAAAGTAGAATTAAGAGCTGAAAATAAACTACTTATTAACGAAGTTTCAAAGCTATCTAATGTACGGGATAAGCAATTAAGTGACTTAATTAGAAAGCTAAACAAGCCTATTGATAACGCAGCTTAGCTGGATAGCCGATGTGTAGAGGAGCCTGAAAATATTTTACTAATCAGTCCTTCAACTTCATAGTGTTGTTTATGCTATCTATGAATTTATCTTATCTTAAATATGTTGTTTTATTTTCTAAATATAATAAGGAGAGTGATGAGGTTTAAAGTTGGGTTTATTAGGTAATTACTTATTAATTGATTTTTATAGGTTTATTCAATAGAACTATCGTACAATTTATTGACAAAGAACAATAATTATTAGAATGTAGTCGTGGCAAAATAGAATGTAACAAATATTGATGCGAAAGGAATACGCAATTGTCATCTAATTTCTATAATAAAAATGCAAAAGAATTGGCTCAGCAATATCTCTCAAAATCCTTTGATGAGGTACATCAAAGCTGGTCTCATTTTTTGCCTTCAATTATCGAAAACCCAAATGCACGCATTCTTGATTTAGGTGCTGGTTCAGGGCGCGATGTTAAGTACCTTGCCGAATTAGCCGCTAAGACTCATAACACAAAAAACGAAATTCAAATCCTTGCTGCCGAGCCTGCACAAGAACTAGCCATTATTGGTCAACAAACAACTCAAAACTTAAATGTAAAATGGTTAGAAGATTCACTTCCAGCATTAAGTGCTGTCACGAAGCAAGAATTCAGCTTCGACTTAATCTTACTAAGCGCAGTGTGGATGCATATTCCATCCAGCGACCGCGCACGTTCAATTCGCAAGTTAGCTAACTTACTTAAACCTGGCGGTAAATTAATTATCTCTCTCAGGTACGGACAAACGGGTCAAGAATGTAAACAGCGAAAAATGCATCATGTTTGTGCTGATGAATTGAAGCAATTAGCAACAGGTGTAGGACTATTCACCAAATTAGAAACGCCAAAAGAAGAAGACAAATTAGGTAGAAATCATGTTTCTTGGCAAACCGTTGTATTACAAATGCCTGATGATGGTTCTGGTGCTTTTCCCTTTATTCGCCATGTAGCAATTAATGATGGTAAAGCGGCAACACATAAACTTGGTTTGTTAAGAGTTTTACTCCGTATTGCTGATGGTCACCCTGGTGCTGTATTGAGGCGTGAGTCATCTTCTTTTGGGGACAGAGTTATTTTACCCGTAGGGTTAGTCGCCCTTTATTGGTGTCATCAATACAAAGGTTTAATAGATACGCACCAGTTATACCAAACACCTAATAAAAGCCCGAACATGGGCTTTATGAAGCCTGATGGCTGGCATAAGTTAACTCATCGTGCAGCCTCAGATTATCGCATTGGTAATTTATTCACGGGTGATGATGCAAGAGCACTACATAAAACAATTTCAGCAGCAGTTAGCAACATTAGAACGATGCCTTGTCGTTTTATAACCTTACCTAATAGTGATCAAGCCGTATTTGAAGTTGCTAGCAAGTCAGTTAAAACCAAAGACAATATTTTCCTTGATTTAAAAACACTTGAGCAGTGGGGAGAATTCTCATTGCCTGAATCTACATGGTTGGCTTTTAATCGGTATGCTTGTTGGATTGAACCTGTGCTGGTCAGTGAGTGGGTTAAATCTATGGCGAGCTATTCTGGCAATGCGGAATACAGTTCCCCTGAAAAACAATTTCACCTATACCAAGCATTAAATTGGCTAGAGCCTAAGCGTACAACTGTTGAGGTACGAAATCGGTTTGAACAACTCAAAAAGCAATTACCTAATAGTGGGCTAATGCAATGTGTATGGTCGGCAAAATCATTAAAGCAGAATTACGATATTGATCACAGCATGCCATTTGCTCGTTGGCCTAATAATGACTTATGGAATTTATTGCCAACAGACAACAAAGTTAACAATCAGAAAAGTGACCGACTGCCAACTGAGTACAAATTAAAAGCCGCTAAAGAGAGAATTCAATATTGGTGGCAAGAAGCTTGGTTGGGCAATACAGATGAGCCTAAAATCTCGCTAGTAGATAGCCAAAGACAACGATTTTTTGCCGAAGCGAATATTGCTTTACCCGGCCTAAATTCAGATAACTCATCAGTAGATGATTTATTCGAAGCTTTGATTGTGCAACGTGGACGACTGAAAGAAATGCAACAACTGAAAGAGTGGTAATGGTACAAAGTTTTACAGATTAATAACCAATAAATACATGGGAAAAGTTACTGGGAAGTATAATAAATGAGCAGTCTCTTAAAAGGATAAAGGATTTATGAATATAGATAATTTAGATGTTGTAGTGAAAGTTGCTGCATGTGTTTGCGGAAAAGATGGTGTAATTTCTCAAGCGGAAGAAGAAGCTATCCTAGCTAATGTTTTATCAGAATATCCTAGTTATTCTTTAATTCGGTTTAACCAAACGCTAGACGATTTTTTTGATGACACTCTACAACTTGAAGATTACTTGGATCAAATCTCTGATTTAACTTTAAAGAATTTCACTATTAACTTATGCGAGTTCAGTGCTAGTGCTGACGGATTAGATATAAAAGAAAACATAGCACTTCATAAGGTAAAAGTAATTTTAGGTGAAGAGTTATGAGCCGTTTCGCCGATGCATCACCAGATCCTAAATCACACATTAAAACCTTAATGAGAATCGGGTATACGATGCCCTCTGCTGTTTCTGATATTTTAGATAATTCAATAACAGCCAACGCTAAAAACATTGAAATCTATTCACTACCTGGTTTACAAGAATCTAATATATCTATTGTAGACGATGGCGATGGAATGTCTCCTGATGAATTAATTCATAATATGAAAATAGGCTGTAAAGATCCTGGTGATGAAAGGAATCGAGGTGATTTAGGTAGATTTGGTTCAGGCATGAAAACAGCTAGTTTTTCCCAAGCAAGAAAATTGACTGTTATTTCTAAAAAAGCAGGAGAACCAATTTGTGCCGCCGTTTGGGACATTGATCGTATTGAAAGTGAGAATACTTGGTGTCTAGAGATTCTCGATGAAAATGAAATAAAATCACACCCATTACTACTTCTGAATGGCCAGAAAGAATGCGGAACTCAGGTGATTTGGGAAAAATTAAGCTGTCTTAATAAGACTAACCATTCATTAGATGATGGAACAATTATGGCTTCTAATCTTAGTGATTTGGGAGATTATATTTCGTTGCATTTCCATAAATTTATGGATGGTAAAAATAAAAGAAATTTCACTATTAATAATAGTCTACTGCAAAGTATTGACCCTTTCATGACTAGATCACCAGGGTATCAAGAAGGACGATCAGAAAAGTTAAGGTGCAAAGGAGGATATATTGAAATCAATACGCATGTATTACCACACTTTAAAAGAATGGAAGCTATTCCACTCGAAAGATTAGGCGGTGCAAACGGTATTGTTCAGAACCAAGGGCTTTATATATACAGAGAAAATAGATTAATTAATGCTGGTGGATGGCTAGGTTTGGCAAAAACAAGTCAATTGGGAGCTTTAGCCAGAGTTGAAGTTAACGTGCCATCATCACTAGACCAAGAATGGGCAACCGATGTTAAAAAGGCAAGTTTACAACTGCCCCCAAGAATTAAAAAAGAACTACGAAAGTTTCTTTCAGATCCAATAAAAAGATCTAAACGGGTCTATACGTATCGTGGAAAACAAGATCAAGCTAATAAGTATTGGAATATTAAAGAGAATGAAAATGACAAAACTATTAGTTATCAAATATCGTCAGAAAATGATTGTTTAACAGATATTTTTAGAGTCATATCAAAAGAACAAAAATCCCAATTGATTAAATATTTAGGACAGTTAGCTGAAAACTTACCGTTAAATCATATTTATCAAAAAATGTCTGAATCACCAAGAGATATAGATCAAGAAAATGTAACCGACGCTTTATTAGAAGCGATTATGAGTAGAGTTTTTGAGGAAGAAGTTAATGAATAATTCATTTTTTAATAAATTAATTGCCCAGATATCGACCAAACTTAAAATGTTGGAAGAATTAGGTGTTCCTATTACGACTCAATATATCGATGAAAAAGTAAATGAATTAGTTGGGGAGTTTAGAAATATTCCAAACTTTGAATTTACTGAACAAGCTCTAAAGTTATTAAAGTTTAAATTAGAAAGTATGTTCAATATAAAAGTTGGTGAGGGAGCAATTAAACTCCCAAATCCAGATTTACCTTTATGGTTTCATAACAAGAAATCACAAATAGATTTTTCTCATTGGGAAGCCTATAGAGATATGTTGCTTTCTCAAGCCAGATCTATTGATGTTATCAATGAAAATGAAAAAGTCATAGATTCAATATTAGATTACTCTGGTGACCCTGAAACACCTGGAACATGGTCAAGAAAAGGCCTCGTCATGGGAAATGTCCAGTCGGGTAAAACTCAAAACTTTCTAGGTTTGATAAATAAAGCAATAGATTGTGGCTATAAAACAATTATCGTTTTAGGTGGCCATCTAAATGATTTGAGAAAACAAACCCAAGAAAGAATAGATGAAGGGGTATTAGGAAAAGAATCAAAACATTTAATTCTGGAAAATGGAGCTATTGCAGCCCCCATAGGTGTAGGAATTTTTAATCCTAATAAAATTCATACGGGCACTTCAACAATGGGAGATTTTAAAAAATCTTCGAGTGACAACTTTGGCTTTAAACTTAATGGCTCAGATCCTGTTATTTTTACTATTAAAAAACATACAGGCGTTCTTGAAGGTTTATATAAATATATTAAAGACGAACACTTCCTGCATCCTGAATCAGGTAAGAGACTTGATGGGCCTCTTTTATTAATTGATGATGAAGCTGATTATGCTTCAATTAACACAAAACATCATAAAGAGGAGGTTACTAAAACTAATGATTGTATTCGAAGTTTATTAACATTATTTAATAGAAATACATATGTAGGTTATACAGCTACACCTTTTGCAAATATTTTCATAGATCCAGACAGCAACAACTACACGGATGAAGATGATCTTTTTCCTCGAGACTTCATGATTAAAATTCCGGTCCCTGATAACTATATGGGGCAAGATTTTTTCTTTGGTAAAGGGAATCCCCAAGAGCTGGAAGATAGTGAAGATCAAGAAAACATGATATCGCCAGTAGTAGTTATTAAAGATTATTTTCCAATTTTCGAATTAAAAAAAGATCATAAAGTTAATTTTTTGCCCGAGAGCCTTAAAGAAGCCATAAGGTCATTTATTTTGACTGTTGCTATCAGAAGCATTCGAGGAGAAAAAACTTCACATAACACTATGCTAGTTAATATATCTCATCTTAAAGATCATCAAAATCAATTAGAATTTTTGATTGAGGAATACCGAAAAGAAATTTATCAAGCAGCAAAAAGTTATGCTCGTTTTGGCTTGGAGATAAGTAGAGAAAGCAAAAGGCTCTCTGAACTCGAACTTACTTTTCAGAAAGTTTTTAATGTAAAAGAATGTTATAAAGATGTTCTTCGTTCTCTTGAAGAGGCAGTCGGTAAAATAAAAACTTGGGCAATCAACCAGAGTAACAAGAAAGCCGATAATAGAGACCTAGATTACTCAAAACATAAAGAAAATGGACTTTGTGCAATTGTTATAGGTGGCCATAAACTTTCTAGGGGACTTACCTTAGAAGGTTTATCTATTTCTTACTTTGCTCGAAACTCAAAAGCATACGACACCTTAATGCAAATGTGTCGTTGGTTTGGTTATCGTCCAACTTATAAAGATTTATGTAGAGTATATCTCCCTCAGGACTCTTTAGACTGGTACTCATTTATTTCATCTTCAGTTAGAGAGCTCTATCAAGAGTTAGATTTAATGGCTCGAAGAGGTGATAGACCAAGTGAGTTTGGATTAAAAGTTAGAGAACACCCCGGTGCGATGATAATAACTGCGAAAAATAAGATAGGAGCGGGAACTTCAGAAATTATTAAACAAGATCTTTGGGGGCAGATACAAAGAAGATTCAAATTCAAAGAAAGTAATGAAATAAATAGTAAGAACCTTAATTATGCTGAAAAATTTGTAAATAAATTATTGGAAGATGGAAAGCGAGATGAAAAGCTTTCAAAGGCTGGATACGGAGAACCAATTGTTTTTTCTGAAGTTAGTTATAGTGATGTTATTGATTTTATTGATAATATAATTTTACCTGAAGATGATACAGGAAATCGTGCTGTAATATCGCATTTGAAAAGCATGAAAAATAAAGGTCTAAATGCACCTAAAGTCTGTCTTTTTAATCAAAAAGACAGCCGTAAGCCTGGTTGGTGGGATTTACTTAAAAGTGAAGATAAAACGTTTACAGATACAAACTTCTCTTTTGCCAGTCAAAATATCACGTTACCGAAACGTGGGATGAATTTTAAAGACGGAAATTATTATATTCCTAGTGTACAACTAGGTAATCCCGATGATGAGAAAGTCTTTCTTAAAGAACCACAGTTAGTTAACGATTTGATGGGAAAAAAACCTGTTAATTTTGACTATTTATGCGCTGAAGAAAGAGATTTTCCTGCATTGATTATTTACTTATTCTCTGTAGCTCATGTAACCCCTTTTCCTTTTAAAAAAACCAACGATTCCAAGGTTAATTTAGCACATGGTCATAAGCCTACATTGGGGTTTACACTATCATTTCCTCGAATTGATAAAGTAAAAGGTTTAACTCGAAAAGAAATGATCGAGTTAAACAAATCTACTAAACATGAATACAAAGTTAATAAAATTCAGAGCCAACTAAGGGAACTCGCGGATTATGACGATTACGATGAAGAATAAATATAGTCAGTTTTTTAATGATGATCCTTGGGTAGCTCTTAATAACCTTTGTTACCCTGAAGGGAGACGATTATATCTGAATGATGAACGATTTTGGGTTTCAGCTGATGTTGACGGAAGAATCATGTTATTTGTTCATGAAGTCGGTGATGTTAATTTAAAAGCACTTGAAAATTTAGCTTCATTAAATATTCATATAGATCATAGCTTTGTTGGGGCAACTCGATTGTGTTGTACTTTAATTGATGAAGATGAGGATTTACAAAATAAATTTTCTATAGTGGCAAAAGACATTGCTTATAATTGTAGTAAATTTTCTGGAAATGAATTGTTGAGTAAAGTTCAGTTAAGAATCAAATCTTGGGCAAATTTTTTAAAGCCAGCTAGAACTGGTTTATCAAATTCAGAATATGTGGGGTTTTGGGGGGAGCTATATGTTTTTTCTCAATATTTACTAAAACTACATTCAGTAAAAGATGCGGTAAGGTTTTGGCTCGGGCCTGAAGGGAAAAAGCAAGATATTACTTTAAACACTTCAGCTATCGAAATAAAGACAAGTATGTCGGGCGATTCTCGATCTATAAAAATAAGTTCTATAGATCAGCTTGAAAAGGTAACCCCTTCATTATTTTTACTTCATTTGATTGGCTCTCCATCGGTTGATGGACATGGCTTTTCGTTGCTAGACCTGTATGAGGCGTGTTTGGAAATTGTTCAACACGATATGGAGGCTGAAACACTTTTTTTGAATAAAGTTTATCAACTTTATGGTAAAGCAAATAATGAACAACTTAATAGTTCTATATCGATCATCTCTGAAGTTATGTTTACGATTACAGAAGAGTTTCCTACTTTAACTCGTCAAAACGTACCTATTGCGATCAACAATGTTAATTATGAAATACTACTTTCTGAATTAAATGAATTCGAATCAGATGTGTCAATTGAAGAGGTAATTAAAAATGGATGATCTTTTAGAATATAAGAATGAGCTATATAGTATTTCTAATATTGATGCCGATAAAAACTCAATTTTTCCAGAAGAAAGTTTTTTCGAACATGTCAGTGACATGTTATCTGATGCTGGAATTTTAGATGACGTACAATATTGCCCATATAGAAATAGAATTAAGGGCATGAGATTAGATGGTTATAGCTGGAATGCGCTTGAGAAAACAATTTGTGGAATAATTGTTAATTTCACAAATGAACAAGACCATATTGATACACTAACCAATACACATATCAAAGACATTAGTAAAAAAGTAACCAAATTCTTTCAAGGCAGTGTAGATAAAAATTTCATAGATAATCTAGAAGTAACGGACCCTGGTAGAATGGCTGCTGGTGAACTTAGTCATTATCTCGAGGACGCTATCAAAATTCGAGTTGTAATATTTACTGATCAGCGATTAAGCACGCGAGTTAAGAAGCTATCCATAGATGAAATATTAGAGAAAGATACTTCTATTGAAATTTGGGATATAGAGAGATTAAAGGAATTATCTCAATCAGGTAGTGATTCTGAAGAGTTCACAGTAGATATAAAAGCGTTAGGAGGTGAGTTAAAGGTTTTACCAGCTAATAACTTAGAAAATGGAGTAAGTACCTATTTAGGGATTATGCCAGCGACGTTATTAAGTAATATCTATGATGAATTTGGCCAACGTTTATTAGAAAGTAATGTTAGAACCTTTTTAGATTTTAGGGCTGGAACAAATAAAGGAATGCGAAAATCGTTATTAACTGAACCAGAACGCTTCTTTGCCTATAACAACGGTCTAACTGTCACAGCGACTTCGATAAAAACAGAAGTAGTCGATGGACAAATCATTGTCTCAGAATTAGAAAATATGCAAATAGTTAATGGGGGTCAAACTACGGCTTCGATATATTTTTCACCAAGGGATAAAGGAAAGTTAAAAGGTGAAGATAGAGACTATTTATACAGTGAAATAGACTTGTCTAAAGTATTTGTTCAAATGAAATTGACAGTTGTAGAAGAAAAAGAGACAGCTGATGTCTTAAAAAGTAATATTGCAACATTTGCCAACTCTCAAAACTCTATCCAACAATCTGATTTGGTATCGAACCATCCTTTCCATACTAATATTGAAACAAGGTCCAGAAAACAATTAATGCCGGCGGGTGAAACAGGCTTTCCTACAAAATGGTTCTATGAGAGAGCTAGAGGACAGTATTCAACTCAATTACGAGCAATGACTACAAGCAGACAAAACAAATTTATTGCTGAATACCCTAAGAAGCAAGTGTTTACAAAAACTGATATGGCTAAGTATGAGAATACTTGGAGAATGAAGCCACATGACGTAAAAAGGGGGGCGCAGGCTAATTTAAAATTACTAGGCCAATCAATTCTTAAAGAATTTGAAAAAGATGAAGATGAATTCGGCGCTGTATTTTTTAATGATTTGGTTGCAAAAATGATTTTGTTTAGAGCTACTGATTATGCTATTCCTCGTTCAGACTGGTATAAGGCTGAAAAAGGATTTAAGGCTGAAGTAGTAACTTATACTTTAGCTTTACTTAGATATTCGTTGATGAAACATAATATGGACATTAGTTTAGAGCGCATATATAAAAAACAAGAAGTATCAAAAAACTTAACTGATTATATTGTGGAGCTTGGTCAATTTGTTCGAAACAAAATAACAGATCCTTCCTTTAGAGGTGGAGTAGCTAATCCTTCAGAATTTTGTAAGTCTGAAAAGGGTTGGCTAAAATTTCAAGCTCTTGAAATTGACTTAAGAAATCTAGATCCCCAAGACTTATTAACTAATAAACAGTTAGTTGAAGTAAAAGATAAAAAGAAGAAACTCAAAGAAACTTCTAAAACAATCAATGATCTTGAGTATGTGATGAATTTTTCAGCTAAAGAGTGGACTCTGTTATCTGAATTTTACTCTGAAACATACCCACCATACCATTTAAATGTTGAGATCCCGATGAAGTGTTCAGGTTTAATACAGTATGGAAAAATGTTATCAGATAAGCAGTTAAAAATAGCAGTTAAGGTTAGAGATAAAGCATATGAAGAGGGATTTGAGTTTGCGGGTTAGTTTTTAATGAGCTCTTTATTAGATCGTAAAATTATTGAAGTAGGCTACTTTTTAGCAAGACGTGGCCTAAATACTCCACCGTCAGAGTTAACTGCTAATTCATGGAAAGAAGCTTATGGAAAATTTTATCAAGTTTTTGGCCAACAAAAATCAACGGAAGAGTTCTATAATAGTTTAAAAAACATTAGGGATCATTTTGACAGTCATTTACAGAATGACCGGGAGGGTTGGAAAGACGAAGATGGTAGGCCACAAAAGCTATCTCCAGTTTATAAAGATGTTTTCCATGTTTTTTCTAGAATGAATGATAAACAACTATGGGAATTCATTAGACCGATAGTTTCAATGAGCTATAACGATAAAATTGCTAAGAAAAAAAATACGGCTGTGAAAGAGAGCGGCGCAAATTATTTTTCAAGTGAGTTTAGTGGAGTAAAAAAAACAACGGGAAGAGAACTGTCTGAAATACACGTGTATCATGGTGTTGTAGTGGACTCATTAAAAAAACACGTTGAATTTTTATACCCTAAAGCATTTGCATTTAATACACAAAAAATTGATTTAGCTATAGAACTTAATAATAAAATTTCTCATGTTTTTGAAGTGAAAACCTCGACTGATAGTCAATCAGTATATACCGCAGTAGGACAAGTCTTAATGCACAGTGTGGGTTTAATGGGAGTTGAAAAGGTAATCGTTTTACCAAAGACAACCGAGAACGTTGAGGTCACAAAATGTTTAAATGATCTAGGGATATGCCTTTGGTTTTATAACATTTGTGACGACAAGGTAATCTTTGACCACTACACAAAAGGCCTAATTTAGTATAGTTGAAACTACCCGAGCTATCTTATTTGCTAGCAAAGGAGGAACTGCATTACCTACTTGTACATACTGTTCAGTACGATTTCCAACGAAAAAGTAATTGTCCGGAAAAGTTTGGATTCTTGCAGCCTCTCTCACGGTTAAACTTCTACATTGAAGTGGGTCAGGATGAATGTAGTAATGGCCATCTTTAGATATGTGACAAGTAATTGTTGTCGCTGGTAAATCCCATGGCTGTACCCTGAACCTATCGGCAAATTTACCGCTTTTAAAATTCTTATGTTTTGGGATAAGATATTCTGGATAGTTTTTTGATTTAGGGCTTCTTGAAGCCCATTTTAAGTTCTTACTTACGCGCCCCCAAACACTACAAAATAAATATCTTTGTAAGTCAGAAGTTAAATGTCCTCTAGTTTCGTGGTTTGTAATATATTTACCTAACTTCTTATCATAAAACCAATCTCTCATTTCTTGTTTTTTAATATCTGAAGTACGCTGAAGAGAGAATACCTGTCCTTGCTTATCAGACGGTACTTGTATTGCCTTATAAATTAGTTCGATTTCAGCAGCTATCTCAATTTGTTTATCATCTTTTAAGGATTCTATTGTCCTCTTCACATCCTTTTGGATATTACTGACCCAATTATAATCTGAATTAGTGATTTTTGATAAGCCACTGCGTAATGCTGGTAAGTCAGATAATACGTCTTTCAATGACGTTAGTTCTTCATCTTTAGGCAAGCGCATATCTATCACAGTTGGGTATAAGTCTTCTCTAACTCCTATTAGTATTACACGGTGCCTTCTTTGAGGTATCCCATGTAGTTCGCTATAAACAACAAAATCTTTGGGTTTAACCTTCTCGTGTTCTGATACTGGAACTTCTAATGATAATATTTTGTAATTATGTTTTTTTCTTCCATTTTTGGGATTAGTTTTCACTGATGCACAGGGGTTATGTAAGTCACTAAATATTGTTTCATAGATAGATTCACCATTAATCTTTGCTGATAACATGCCCTTCACATTTTCCATTACAAATACAGTCGGTTGAAATTGAGCAATAACCTTTAAATATTCTTTGTATAGAAAGTTTCTAGGGTCTTGAGTCGGGTCATAACTTGCGTTGCTACGATTACCGGCTAATGAGTAAGCTTGGCAAGGAGGACCACCAATTAAAATACATTCATCATCACCAATTGCTTCTGATATTTTTTTATTAATGACCTTGTTATCTTTACCTAACTCTAAATTTTGAGCTTCATTATCAGCTGCTTCTACTTGAGCGAAATATTTTGGGATTTTATATAACTGCTCTTCAGGTGTTTTGCCTAAATCCCCCTTTAGAAAATCATAATACTCTTTAGGGGCATTGCCACTAAACTGTCTAAAAAAAGCACGTAGTTTAAGGGTACGATGAGCACTTTTTTCTTTTTCTATTGAAATTGCAATTTTGAAAGGCGAATTACCTTCAGTATCTTTTAATGCTGAGAAGCCTTCACCTAGCCCTCCAGGGCCAGAAAATAAATCAATTATTTTTATTTGTTGAGTCATGAATTACAGAGGGTAGTTTTTATTGAGTATGATACCAGGCTTAGGTACATTTTTGCTAACTTTAATTAAATTTTCAAAGAAAATATCAATAGTTTAAAACTTGGTCCTGATCCTGTGTTTTTCCAAATGGTTTTTAAAGACTAACTATTTAATAGAGTAGTTGGCTATAGATCTAGTTTATTATCGATAATTCAATTTGATAAAGATTGTAGTTTAGAGCTAGGATATTTAGATAAATACTCAGCAATCATCGATAGATTAGATGAATAGATAAATACATTATTTGTGCTATATATTTTCTCATGAATGTTTATTTTTAGTGAATTTCTATGCAGTAGACTGTGATTCTTGCTTTCCTACAAGAAATAGCTGATATTTCCTCTCTCACACATAGAACAGTTGATTTATTATCTTTAACTCATTGATCTACCAACAACAATAAAGTAATCTCGCATTATTATAAATTATTGACGATTAACTCTATTTTATAGAAAAAAGGAATTTTTTCTTATAATAAAGCTGTTATATATTTTGAGGAAGTATGGATACAAAAAAAGCTCGTAGTATTTATGAACAATTTGCTGGTGCTGTTGCATATATTTGTGTAGAAAATAGTAAGGGAGATCAAAATATTGGTTCTTGCTTTCATATTGGCGAAGGCTTATTTGTTACTGCAAGGCATGTTGTTGATGGGGTCACAATTAACTCAATTGGAACAACCGTTTGTTACAATGAGTACGAAGACTCAGAAACTAAGGATGTTCGAATATCTAAAACAGTTTATTTCCCTTCAGAGTCTGACTCATTTGATAAGCCGTTCTATCACCCCGATCCTAGTGTTGATGTGGCTATAATACGAGTTTATAACTTAGATGCCCCTATAGTCCCGCTTGGAACACACTTGGATGATTGGTTAGGCAATGAATTCGTATTGACAGAATCCATTATTATGGGTTATCCACCGATACCCCTCTCAAGAGAGCCAACTCTAGTTTGTTCTAAGGCTGAAATAAACGCAGTAATCGATAAATATTTCGGAGGTCACCCTCAGTTTATTGTTTCTGCGATGGCAAGAGCCGGATTTAGCGGAGGTCCGGCCATAAGTGAATTTGGCTTTGCTTTGGGGATTGTAATAGAGTCATTAGTAAAGAATAGTGAGCCTACAGAGCTAGGCTATTTTTCAATAATTAACATAGAACCTATTCTTGTTTGTTTAGGTCATCATAAAATAATGCCTGAAGCTATAAGAGATGTCTGGGTTCACGATAATGGCTTTTGTGTTTTCGATGTCCCTAAAGGGGCGTTAGGCGCATAAATTAACTCTTCAGTATTTTGATAGTTTGGCATAAGGAAATGAAATGGAAGTCAATATTCAAAGAATAAATGGAAATTGGGACTTAGGTTATTCACTTGATAAACATGTTTTGCAAAGTGTTTATCTTGGTGAGAATCAATGGGGACATGCCGAATTTGATACAACTCGAAGTGAAGTTGGCGAGGCACTTTTTTTACTGAAATATCGCTCTGATTTTACACAAATATCAGTAATTTCCGATCAAATGACTAAGTCATTATCACAGTATTTCTCTACCGCATGTTTAGTTATTCCAATGCCTGCCTCTAAACAAAGAGCGAGGCAGCCAGTTAGAGAAATTGCTATAAATGTAGCAGAAAATATGAAAATTCCATGTTTAGAAAACTTACTAATAAAAAATGTAAGTACTCCTCAAATGAAGGATATTGATTCTAGGGATGAAAAAGTAGATACATTAATAAAAGCGTTTGCTATAAACGATGTTTTGGGGGACGGGGATTACGATATATTAATCGTTGATGATCTCTTCGATACTGGTTCTTCATTAGAGGCTGCGACAAAAGTATTGAACGAATATTCGAAAATAAGAAATATATATGTTGCTACCGTAACTAGGAAACGCTAATGCATAAAGTTTTTGTATCTGGATCAATGAGAATAAAAAATATCAATCAAGAAGTGCTGAAACGAATTGATAATATTATCAATTCTAAATATAAGATTTTAGTCGGTGATGCCGATGGCGTAGATAGCTCAATTCAGAGTTACTTACTTCAAAATAAGTTTAGTAGTGTCTCCGTTTACTGCGCTGGTTCACAACCAAGAAATAATTTAGGTCACTGGTCAACAAAAAATGTTCAAACTAATCATTCACCAGGCACAAGAGCTTTTTTTACAGCAAAAGATCTAATCATGGCTGAAGATTGTGATTATGGACTAATGATTTGGGATGCCAAAAGTACTGGGACCTTAAGCAATACATTAGAGCTATTAAAAAGAAAAAAAAGTTCACTAGTATTTGTAAATAAAGAAAAGCTATTTATAAAAGTAAAAGAAGTTGATGATTTAGAACTATTAATCTCGCATATGAGTGAGTCAGCCTTAGTTAAGGCTGATAAAAAAATAGGTTTATTATCATTAATTGAAGCATTTAAAAATGAGCAAAGTAGCTTGTTTTAAATGTGCCTCTTATTAGGCGTTAGACGCATTTACGCTCCCATACATTTTCTTTAAGGATATCTCAATGGTCTTAATATATGCAGTTTAAACTTACAGCAGGATTTATAATCTTTTTAGGTTCATATTTGCCGTTAGCATTAATCCTAGCAGTCCAAGATATTCCGATATCATGGTGGAGCAATTCATTTTGTGATGTATCTAGCATAGAAAATTGCTTGTTCAACCCTTTTACACACTCCTATTTTTCAATTGTTTTCATTGTTGTTACAACTATTTCTGTAATGATTTCAAATATATCGTTGAAGAAAATAGATTTTCCTTTCGAAGGGGAAGTTAAAAGCTCGAAAACAATTCCGAATGATATTATAAATTATGTATTTCCTTACGTAGTATCATTCATGGGGATTAGTTATGACGCCCCAGAAAAAATGTTGGGGTTTGTAGTTTTTTTGTTATGGATGTTCGCAATTACTTATAAATCAGGGCAAATAATAATGAACCCACTTTTATTAATGTTTGGTTGGAAATTATATGAAGCCAAAATTGTAATCAATGGTCAAGAAAGGGATGTACGAGTACTAAAGAAAGGTACTTTAACTCCTGGTAGTTATAAATTTCAATCAGTTCAAGATTTTTACATTTCTAGGGAGATAAACTAATGGATGCTGAATTTCAATTACTAAGAGCATTTGACTTTACAAATGCAACGCCACATTTATGGGTTTTTAAAAACAGTAGGTTGCAAGAAAAATTCAGGACGTTTTATGTCCAAACTGATACCGACCTTAATCAGCAATTTAAGACATTTGTAAACACTGAAATAGAAAGAATAACAGAACACTCTCCATATTCTTATATTGCCCAGACAAATGAAAATAGTTGCCTGACTCTAGATCCAAGTACAACAAATTTTTCAAGTTTGAAAATATTAGTTGATCGCTTAGAAACTGAACACCGAATCGATGATAGTAACGACTTAAAAGGTGCTAATGGCTACGTAGTTAAATATATATCCAATGGTGTAACCGTATATGCAGTGAAAAGATCTACTACAAGTTGGAAAACCTCATACCCTAGAAAATACATTAATATGGTATTTTCGAATGGTGAGCTATCAGGTGTAGAAAATAACAGTTTCTCTATTGAAAAAAATTTTGATTTCTATGTAATCAATAATGTTGCATTTATAGCTAACAAACGTGGTTTTGAATCATCAATGAAATATCGTGAGGCATATTCACAGGCGTTTACTCAATTACAAGAAAATCCTTCATTTAGTAATTTGTTTTCTGATCTAGAGCCAATCGTTGAATATGTTGGTACGAATTCAATGCAGTTACGCCGGATGGGAGTTGTTGAAGAAAAGGAGATATATACTAGCCCTAATTTTATAACAAATTTAATGACTGTAAATACAGCGAGAGGCTGGGGGCTTAACTTTGATGCGGAAAGTAATACTATTATTCCCTGCGCTGAGACTACAAGTACGATTCTTCAAATTCTTTTGGATCACCGCTTAATGAGTGAAATAACTGCAAATATTTATGATGTACCAGACGCAGTTCAAGTGTAATGCGCCGAACAATATGCTTAAACGGAAAAATAACAGTTGGCCATCGCTTCGCGATTATAGCCAACCATTATTTTACGCTTAGCAAGGTGTTATCAATACAAAAACTAATCTGAATTCAACTCTAGCCAGTTAGCACTAATGCTAGTTGTGTGGCAGAAGTGTACGTTAGTAGTATTCAATTAATCCCAAGACAACGGTTACAATAAGGCCGAAATAATCTGGCACACTTCAATGTAATTGGCTGGCAAAGATAAATGCAATTTGGTGGGACTGATGCTAGAGATTTTCCAATTAGATAAGCTAATCAACTATATAAATAGTATGTATTTATTATTGATTGGCTAATAGTGATATATAGCTTACAGAATTATCAGCTTTATTATTTTTAGATCTTTTTGATAATTGAATAAATGTTTACTTGGCATATTTTTACTTTTTAGCTAATTAAATTTTGTTAATCAATGGCTTATTTTTGTTTTTGAAGTGAATCTTAGAGTTCGGTTCTCTCACTCATCGCTAAATTTAAAATGAAGAACATCGTTGGCTTTTTATGTCTAAGAATTTTAAAATCAGTCAAATAGCATTGCCTGTGACAACGTCCTTATTCCCGTCACTAATTGCACCTATTTTACCTTACGTTACCTGGATATACTTTTCTAACTTTAGCATCATCCAAACGTAAACAAGCTTCATGGTCTAGTTCATGATAACCAAGTTGTAACACTCCACTTTCAAGCCAACTCTTTTCCCAGCGACCTTTATCTCCAAATTTAATAAACAACGCTGTTTCAGCGACTATATTTTTTTATTGGTAACTCCTAAAATCTGGTGGTGATAAAAAACTAACAACTACATTAAGTGGATCAATTACGCTTCTTGATAGAAGTGTTTTTTCCATTGTTGAAATGCTTCAGGGCAATAGAGCTTTAACCACATTTGGCTATATTCATAATCGGCGCAATTCAATTCATGAGCATATGGAAATAAGTAAGCAGCGCCATACCCAGTTAATAAAGCCTAAACTTTCATCGTTTCATCTAGACTAAATATTGTATTTCTATTTGTGGCGATAAAAGTTTTCTCACTTTCTTTAAACTGCAACTTTGCCATGAGTCGCATTATCTGAGTAACTTCGTTTTCATATGTCTGAGATTTGTTGTAAATAATTTTCAATGTATTAGATGTGAAATATAATGTTGTAAATAATTAAATATACTAATTAAAGTATAAATACCTTAAATTCATATGGATAAGTAGATGGTTCTTATTGATGTTTTATATTTTTACTAATAAGCATTGTATTTTATTGAATTTTTACAACAAAATATTTATTGAAAAGATTTCCAATCCAAGAGCACTACCATCAAGCCATTGGATTGATGGTAGGCTAAAATGTCACAGTCTATACGTATTTATTGGCGAACCTTAATAATTGGCAACTTATACGTAATCACGGTCTCTTTGGGTTACTTACGCAACCCATAATGTTCAATTATTTACGATGGTGGTGAACTGAAGCCATTTCTTCTAATGCATTTATGAGCAGCTCTGTGTAATTATAAAGATCAGTTAACATCAATTTACAATCTTCGAATTCAAACCGCAATTCGGCCAAGATTCTTTTATTTGACTTAGAAGTCTTAGCTAAATTATTCAAGCAATTAAACGTAGAATTTTTGCTTTTTGTCCATAAGAGAAAGTTGCCGCGAATATAATGACTTTTATCTTCGAATCGTGAGCAGTGTAAATCTAATATTTGGTTAAGTGATAAATCATTGTCCTTAATGAATGAAGAGGCACTTACAAGCGGTTTAAAGGTCTCTGAAACATTTGAAGAGCCAGTCATTGGCCTGAAGTCTCAGATGAGAAAGTCGTTGAAGCGGGGAAAAATTAATATCAGAGGTAAAGCGACGATGATAATTAGAAAGGAGTAGGGGAAAGTAACTACTTGTTTTCTATTTACTTGGGGGGATTAATTAATTATTGTTATATTATGTCTGAAAATTCAATTGCTTAACTATACATTGAAATATACCATCCATTTTGTGAAATATCAAATCTTCATACCTAAAC
>Ga0209396_1001831_pt1 | contig 22956 bp, 23 predicted proteins | sample GOMGulsemesocosm_6_FD_184638 | JGI IMG/M metagenome (GOLD analysis project Ga0209396, IMG submission 184638) | Methane-oxidizing microbial communities from mesocosms in the Gulf of Mexico - GOM8C Gulf of Mexico (SPAdes) (version 2) | ecosystem: Environmental > Aquatic > Marine > Cold seeps... | reverse complement strand
AGTACATACTACCGAAAAAACAGCCTTTTTAATAAATATAAAACAAAAATGTAGCCAATATCCTATTGAAAAACACCACCGATTTAGATTATATTCATAAACAGCATTTATAACTGATTCATTGTCCTGATTATATTCAAACAACATTAGGCTGACAGTACCCATAAACAAGCACAAATCAGGTTACACCCGATTAGAAAAGTAGCAAGGAGATAAAACATGTATGAACTACCAAGCTTTGACCAACTAGTAGCCCTGAATGAGTCAAACCCGCAAGCATTTGAATCTCTGCGTGAAAAATTAGTAGACGGCTTTATTGAGTCAGCTCCTAGCAACCGCCAGAACCGCCTTCAAGGACTGCAATTTCACATTGATTCACGTCGCGAACTCGCAAAAAACCCACTAGATTCCTGCATCTGTATTTCGAGAATGATGCATGAAACTTTTTGGGATATGCACGATTCACTTGAAGACTTTACCGAGGAGATCTACGGACCTGAAGCCAACGAAGCCCAATGGAAAACTGCTAGCCTTTTAGAGAGCAAAAAAACAGCCGACGTGCTATCGCTTATAAAAAGTAATTAACTTCCCCCTTACTAATGCTAGCTTGCCTTTGTAACTAGCATTAGTTTTTTACAACCCGCCTTTTCATGTATCTACTGACATATAGCCACAGTAAAGACAAAATAGCTCCCCAAACTGCACCCACTGAGTTCAAATATAAGTCCCTTAAACTTGACTGGCGAGTCACTAACCAAACCTGGCGATACTCAATCACAAAACTTAACAAAAAACCACATAGAAAAACGGCAAACAGTACAAATGTAGCCCGACTAAACTGATGCGTAAAGCGCATAGGCGCCTTTAATACAAGTAACGCTAACACATAACCAAAGGGAATAAAGCCAATAAAATTCAGTACAATATCTTTTATATCGTTATTAGAATGAATCTTAAATGGCTCATTTAGAAAGACTTGATGAGAAAGTAGTATTACTTGATCAGGTATTACCAACCAACTCTTGGCAAGCTCATTGAGCTTTGTGTTTTGCCTGGCGTTAAACGACAAATGATCTGTTCTGTTAGTTCTTTTGACCAAAGGTTTTATAGAGACTGATTTTATCGCTCCGCGCCAATTATTCTCTAACAATTCAGAACCCGATAAAAGCAGCCTTACACCCGCTTTACCCTCTGGGATTTTAAGCATTCCCGAAGGCTTTACTAACAATTTTTTATCGTTAATACTCAATACTGTTGACTGCTCACTAGCGACAATTTTTAATCGCTGAAAACCTTGAAATGGATCGGTAATTTTTGCTGTTAAACGCGGTAGTTTTTGTCGGTAGTTATAATCATCACCATTCATGACTATAATATAATCGCGCACCTGAGAGACAATTAATTGCTCAGCAGAGTCGCCATTGGTAAAAAGTAGCAAAAATTGAAAAAGCTGCTTGTCATAAGATAATGGTGAGAATTCTATATCAATCTCATAACCTGACTTATTTAAGTAGCTCACCCAATCATCGCTCATTCTCTGCTTTGAATAGGCTAATGCTCGCTCACCAAAAACCAATGCGCCATCCGCTTCAGACAATGTCACCTGATTCGTTTTTGGCACATCATCTTTAAGGCCGACATATAGCATTGCACTAATCAGCAATAGCAAAAACACAGAGAGTACTCTTTTACTTTCTAGCCAGAACAGCAGTGACATAAACAACCATCTCTATAAAACACGCTATAAGAATCTATTCTTTTACTTGGTTTTTCAAGATAAAACAAAAAATAACGCTGCTAACATTACTGAGAAGCTACGCCGCATTACTTTCGTTTTTGATCATTTTCTTATAATTTTCTATACCCGATATAGCATCTTCACTGTGATGATTAACATACAACACCGTTGATTGACCACTGGCACATATTTTTTCTATAAGCGCCAGCACCAGCTGCCTATTTATCTCATCTAACCCCAGACATGGCTCATCCAATATCAACAGTGCAGGATGTTTGACCATTGCTCTAGCAATTAACAGCAAGCGCTGATCACCAAAAGACAACTTATTAAAACTTTCATCCGCACGCTCATGCATTCCTAACAATAGCAGCCACTGATCAGCAATCAACTTTTGCTGATCAGTGGCTTTGGTATAGAGGCCTATACTGTCATAAAAACCCGATACAATCACATTACGCAAACTAGTCCCTACCCTATATTCCCACTGTAAGGCAGTGGAAACATAACCTATGTATTGCTTAATTTGCCAAATACTTTCCCCGTTACCTCTGTTAAAGCCAAAGACAAAAATATCATTCGAGTAACATTGGGGATGATCTCCAGTAATCAAAGACAGTACCGCGGTTTTACCACTGCCATTAGGGCCTGATAACTGCCAGTGCTCGCCGGGAACAATGCGCCAGTTAAAATCTTCTATTATTTTTATTTGATCGTATTTAACACAGATATCGGTCAACTCAACCAATGGTTGTGCTGAGTTCAGCTGTGCAGCGGAAATTTTTTGATCAGTTTCAGGGATTTCTATGTTCGAGGTTTTAATATGCAGCAACTGAAGTAACTCTCTTGCTGCTTGCTCATCACTTAATGGTGCAACATGCGCCAGTCGAGCATTTTGCATATACCCAAGATGGGTGACAAACTCAGGAATTTCATCACATCGATTAAGCACCATCACAATAGTCATTTGCTCAGATAATGTCGTCAAAAACTGCTGTAACATTGTAAGAGTCGCGGCATCTAGACCATCAAAAGGCTCATCCAGTATAAGCAGCTCTGGTTGACCGGCAATGGCTTTAATCAACAGCACTTTACGGGTCTCTCCGGTAGATAGTGCGCGAAATGATCTATCAAGCAAATATTCAAGTTCAAACATTTTCAACAGCTGCGCGGTGATTTTAGCGCAGGTATTATCCTCTGCTAGTATTTCTTTAACCGGTGTCCCCTGTGCGATGACATCCACGATGTCTGCATCATCTTTTTTTAGCTCACGCTCAATCAATAGCGCTTGCGCCTCAAAAGAGACCAGAGCAACCTTGGCTGGCAGCCCTTTAACCAAACCACCCGTTTGCTCGCCATAGCCAGCCAGAAAAGCGACCAGAGCTGACTTACCAGAACCATTCGGGCCTGTTATCACCCAGTGCTGATGCTGATTTATTTGCCAGTTAACATCTAATATTTCAAAACGCTGATCAAAATCGACAGAACAATTATTTAATTCAATATTCATTACAACACCACAGATAACAGAAAACACAGACCAAAAAAAACCAAGAGGTCATCTTGGTTTTTTCTTCATTTTTTAAAACAGCGTCATTGAGGACACTCTCTCAATAACAAATGCCAAGCATTATACGATAGCTTTCATATCTGACATGTGGCCGCGTAGTACACCACCGATAGCTTCAACAGGGTGAGCACGTAATGCAGCGTTTACTTCGATCAAACGCGCGTTATCAACACCGTTGTCTTCATTGCTAGTACCTTTACCGATAACATCGGTATCGATATTCTTCATGAAATCTTGAAGAAGCGGCAAGCAAGCGTGGTTGTATAGGTAGCAACCGTACTCAGCAGTATCAGAAATAGTCGCGTTCATTTCGTACAACTTCTTACGCGCAATAGTGTTAGCGATTAACGGCGTCTCGTGTAGAGACTCATAGTAAGCTGACTCAGCAATGATACCTGCAGCAGTCATAGTCTCAAATGCTAGCTCAACACCGGCTTTAACCATAGCAACCATTAAGATACCGTGATCGAAGAACTCTTGCTCAGCGATTTCAACATCGCCAGCAGGCGTCTTTTCAAAAGCCGTTTCAGCGGTCTCTGCTCTCCAACCTAAAAGGTTAGCGTCATCGTTAGCCCAGTCAGCCATCATGCCTTCTGAGAAGTTACCATCGATGATGTCATCTTGGTGCTTGTTGTAAAGCGGGCGCATGATAAGCTTTAACTCTTCACTTAAATCAAACGCTTTAATTTTATCTGGGTTAGATAAACGGTCTAGCATGTTGGTTACGCCACCGTACTTAAGCGCTTCAGTCACCACTTCCCAACCGTATTGAACTAACTTAGAGGCGTAACCTGCGTCGATACCTTTCTCAACCATTTTGTCGAAGCAAAGGATAGATCCTGTTTGCAGCATACCGCAAAGAATTGTCTGCTCGCCCATAAGGTCAGATTTAACTTCAGCAACAAAAGAAGACATAAGAACGCCTGCTTTGTGTCCGCCAGTTCCAACAGCATAGGCTTTAGCTAGCGCAAGACCTTCGCCTCTTGGATCGTTATCTTCATGTACCGCGATGAGTGTTGGAACACCGAAACCACGTACATACTCTGCACGTACTTCACTACCTGGGCACTTAGGAGCAACCATGATAACGGTTAAGTCTGCACGAATTTGCATCCCTTCTTCAACAACGTTGAAGCCGTGTGAGTATGAAAGACAAGCATTTTGCTTCATCAATGGCATAATAGCGTTAACAACCGGTGTGTGCTGCTTATCAGGTGTTAAGTTAAGAACAACATCCGCCTGTGGAATAAGCTCTTCGTAAGTACCCACAGTGAAACCGTTCTCTGTTGCATTTTTCCAAGACTGACGCTTTTCATCAATCGCCGCCTGACGCAATGTGTAAGATACATCTAAACCACTATCACGCAAGTTAAGACCTTGGTTAAGACCTTGTGCACCACAACCTACAACAACAATCTTTTTACCTTTAAGGGCATCAACACCATCAGTAAATTCGTTTAAGTGCATGAAACGGCACTTGCCAAGCTGTTCTAGTTGGTCACGTAAAGTTAGCGTGTTGAAGTAATTGTTAGACATATTTATTTTCCGTTTAATAAAGATGAATCAGGCAGAGCCTGAATCATCAAAGAGGTTACTCATGAATTCTTCGACAAATTCACTGTCGTTTAGATAGCCCGAATATTAGCGCAGAAATCACTTTGCGTATATTGATATATAAGACCTACAGTATTGCGGTTTTTGCAAAACTAAAATTATTATCGCAATAAAGCATCAGGCATGAGCAAAATACTTTCTAAGCAAAAAATCTAGGGCACGCCAATTTGCTTTGCCCGACGCGACTTGTAAGTCGGGATATTCCAATTTTCATTAGTATTAACAATTCGTACTCCTAGGGAGGTTGCCGTGAAAGGTATGAGCGAAGATATTACACTCAGCGTTATGAGTACTCCTGCTGTAATGGGTATTCTAGATGAGTTAAGCATTGCTTAGTTCATCTGTACTGAGTCTACTTTTTGAGGCTAAATTGTTGAGAGCAGAGGTTTTGCGACAGTTTCAAAGCACAGGAAATCAAACCCATGCATATTGAAGACGATTTAATTCATCTCTATCTATGATGATTTAAGCATTACTTAATTCATCTCTATAAAAGCGCTTTTACAGATAAAGTAGCGGCCGTACTGCGCAAACCATCTCTATCGGCATAACAACCTTGCAGGTGACGCGCACCCACTGCTTGCACTTCACGCCCATGTAGTACTCTTTGATTATCAAACACAATCAATTCACCGGATTGCAGTGTGGTAGTAAGCTTACACTGTTCACTGTGTAATATGCTGACAAACAATTGATAAGCCGCATAGTAATCAGCCATTACCTCAAAAGGTACATTTATAGGCGCACAAGAACGGTTGTTAATACGCACAGCCTCTACCTGACCTTGTTTGTCAGTGTCTATCATGTAGCCTCTGTGCTCAAGGATGGCGTCATCGCTGGCAAACCGAAATTTAACCTTATGACTAGCAAGTAACCCAAACGCATCGGGATGCTCTTTTTGCAGAATCTCTGCAGCTTTAAACCCGTCTGCCAATGCAGTAACACCCCCTGTTTCTGCTTTCACTAAACAATGCAGCAACTGCAGTGTAGGGACAGGATTACGATAAGGATTATCTGTATGCAAGCTCAAAGGCAATGGCGTGAAAGCCAAATTTTCGGCCTTCTCCACACTCACTACTTCAAACAGGTCACCGTAGTTTGTACTGCGCACAAAACCAAACTGATCAACGACATCCAATATAGTACCTGCTTGGGTAGGTACGTTTCGTAACTTGCCTATACCAAACTTTAATACATCATTTAGCCACGCCAGCTTAACGCCATCATTCTCCAGTACTTGGGCGTAATCATAGCTTGCCATTTGCATGTCACTGCCCCAAAGCTGCTCTCTTTTCGCAGTGGGGATTATATCGTCATAGCAATTGTCCATCAAAAAGGCATGAGGATAATAAGACTGATGCTGATCTGGCGTATCCCACTGGACTGTTAAACCGCCCTCACCTACTTCAGCCTTCAAAATTGATACGCTGGCGTCTAATTGCCAAGTCTCATGTAACCTTTGTCCGCTATCATGCTTGCACTGACTACACGGGCAATTGTCACGCAACCACAAATAATGAAAACGCTTTGTCTCATAAGTTAGGAATTCATTCATAAAAATCACCGTTATAGGAATAAAAAATGCACATGCATGCAAGGCAGCTGGTTTGTTATTGTATTTTAAAAAATATATTACTTTATTAACAGGACAAAAAAATGTTAAATATGGACTTTTATGACATAAAGAAAACAAAATGATCTTATCAGCACATGCTTTAGAACTTAAGTTAATACGCTCATACTGGCAAACCCCCGATAGAGATTGGTTATATCCAAGCTATCAAAGGCCGTATAACTGGTTAATTCACACGCTATCAGGTCGCGGCATTGTAAAAATGCAAAACCATAGTATTGAGCTATTACCCAACACCTTAGCATTGCTTCCACTTAACCAACAATGCCACTATCAGTGCATAGAACCTATGCAACTTGGCGCTTTTGCATTCACGCTGCAAATGCCTTCAGGGATCGATGTTTTTCAGCTCTACCATCCGCCAATCCACCCTATAGCTTATTCAGAGCGCGCGCCAATTTCTGACGTTATCCAATGCCAAAATCAAGTAAGTGATACTAACGCTCAATACTTTAAAGCGCTGACGGCAGCCTATCAGTTATTGACCCCTATTATAGATCAGAGCTTTGTCACAACTAACATTGAGACACATTACCCACGCCTTGAAAAAATATTCAGCCACATCGACAAACACTTAACACAGAACATTCAAATACCTGAATTAGCGGCGATTCATGGCTCATCGACAGCCCATTTCAGCCGCTGGTTTAGCACTATTGTAGATATATCACCAAAGCGCTACATCAATCAAAAAAGAATAGAACTGGCCTGTAAAAAATTATTATTAACCGATAACAGAATAGACAGCATCGCCTATCAATGTGGCTACGAAGACCCTTTATATTTTTCAAAAAGCTTTAAACGCATTACCGGTTTAGCCCCAAGGGACTACCGAAAAACCAAGCAATACGATCTACAATAAGGCTAATAGCTCAAGCAATGCATGTAATGATGATCGAATTTGCTTTAACTTTGATAAATCACCAGCGGCTAATCGCCGAAGTCCACTCAATCATTATTGACTCGCTCACATAAGCACTTGCAGTTTTAAAAAAAATCTGATCAACTATCAATTATGCCATTTTATGATAACCTTATTTCAAACAGCAGGGTCTCATTAAACATTCAGCACATTAAACACCCAACTTCCTAGATTCGACTGCCGAATTTAGGTCTATAGTCGAGCATTTTCTTATGAGCCAAAAGCAAACTGCGCGTGAAAGCCTATCACGCCAAACCATCGTCCCTTTTTTACTGCAAATATTTGAAACTAGAGGCCCTGAATCCTATTTGGGTGAATCGGTCTCTATGGCAGAGCATATGGAGCAATCGGCTGCTTGCGCGCGTAAAGATGGCGCCAGTGACGAAATTGTGATTGCATCACTGCTGCATGATATTGGTCATTTTATCGGTGATTTTGAGCTAGATGCACTAGAAAAGGGGCAAGACAACTTTCACGAAGATTCAGGCGCGCTTATATTAGAGCAATTCTACCCTGCTGAGATCAGCGAACCTGTGCGATTACACGTTGCTGCAAAACGCTATCTATGCACAGTAGATGACAGCTATTACGGCAAACTGTCAGCAGCATCTATTAACTCATTTAATTTACAAGGCGGGAAAATGAACGCTGATGAAGTTGCCGAATTTGAAGCAAACCCCCATCACCTAGCGGCAATTAAACTAAGACATTACGATGATGATGGTAAAGTTGCGAACCTTTCTATTCATAAAGTTGGGCACTACAAAAATTTACTTGAATCGCTATTAAGCTAATCAACTGCAACCAATAAATAGCTACTTTAGAAGCAGCAGCAAAAGATAGTGAACAAAAACTAGACAAAAATCTGTAAAATAGTGGAGTGGGTATACTCCGCTTTTTTGATACCGTGCGCTCTGCTATTAGGCATTTCTGTAGTAAATGAGTTTAATGAGCAAATATTTGACGCTATATTGTTGAGCGTAGTAGCTTTCTGACTCCTTCTGTAGAGAATTGATTTATCCTGCCCCCTAAAAACCAAATCCGCTTTCAAAAAGACCGACAGCACACCCTAGCACAATCTAATAATATTCCTGATCACCTATGACACTCGGCCTGCTTAAGGTACTTGCTTGGCATATGAGACGTGTTCATCATGATTTTTTCAATCATTGGCAATAATTCTCATAAATTAAATCAATGATTAAACCTAAAACAAAACTCAGCAACATATCTGGGTAAATCCCTAAAGTGTATTGAATGGCAAGTACCATTGATAGCTGTGTTGACATTGCCAATCATTGTATTCACCCACTTAAACTCTTTACTATCAAACAGTTTAAGGCTTCCCTTGCACTTTATCTTCAAATGACTATATTGAGTCATCTACAAAGCCTTTAAAGCACGATAGCTTGTCAAAAATCACATGACTTCCTGTCTCAACATGATTTTGTCTCCCTGCACGAATAACTTCTGTCTTGAAGCGTTAAACAATGGTCATTTACATCGGGATAAGATGACCCTCTTCATTTTAAGGGGCAGCAGCTACAAGAGGTGCATTATTCTCAGAGCCTCTCTATGCTTGCCCCCTCTCAACTCACCACCCATATGCATCAGCTAATTGAACAGTACCTGATATGGATTGCGTTTCATTATACGACTTCATAGCTTGTAATATTTTGTGCCGCATAGGCCTGACAGTATTATAGCTGACACCTAGCTGTAGCTTCAGCCCTAGAGTTGAAATAGTTGCCTTAGATTGAGTCACTAAATGAACAGCCATGAACCAAATGGCTAAATGGCTAAATGGCTAAATGGCTAAATGTATTATAGAACGAGGTGTTACTAGTCAAATAACTTTGAGAGCGACAGTTATTACATGGGTATAGCTACCGACTTTTAAGCTTACAGTAAATCTTGCACGAGCAATTGGCGCATATAAAAATCTTGTGGCCAGTTCCAGCTTAATCGAGCTAACTCACACTACTCTTCAATGCCATACTGATCCTGTAAATCAATGAAGCTGAACCCCTTTTGATATTGTGTTTTGTTCTTAGCCATGACAATTTCCAAAAACTGGACAAACATATAGCGCTGTTCTTTTTAATCAGCTATTAATAGCTGAAACTTGTGGGCGATCAGGAAAAATTATACACATTTTTTCCACGTTAATTGCACCATTTTTACCTATTCCCCCTATAACAGCAGATTATCTTTAGATAATCACATTAAAAACTACGGCTTTCTTTCACACTTAAAACAAAGCTAAAAGAGCAATATTTAATATTAAAAAAGGCACTCAACACCCGTCATTCAGGACTACTCAGAAAAACTCATATGAGCATTCACCCCTCAGTAACGAACAAAAACAAACAACAATTAGCCATAAAGCAGCATAATATAGATTAAAAATATTCATATGAACATATTGCTTTATCTTCTCTGACTAGGTTAATATCGATTTTCGTGTCATACAAACGTCTTAAAAATGTCACAAATAGCTACTATTCTTGCACTTGTATTTAAGTGACAAGTCAGCTTCTTTAGTAGCAGACAAGTTAAAAAATGACCTCTTTACTACGCGCCTAGTTTGAATGCGCTTAAGAGATCAAAACCAGCATAATTGCTAATAAAAATAAAGGGAGATTTACAATGCTTAAAAAATCTTTAATTGCGGCTTCTGTATCTGCTGTATTTATCTCTAGTACACTGAGCGCTGCGACCGAAGTAAATTGGTGGCATGCAATGGGTGGAACAAACACTGATAGAGTCAATAAAATTGCCAGTGATTTCAACGCATCTCAAAGCGATTACAAAATCAACGCGGTTTACAAAGGCAACTACACGGAAACTATGACGGCCGCTATTGCCGCTTTTAGAGCAAAAAAGCAGCCGCATATCGTGCAAGTGTTTGAAGTGGGAACAGCGACAATGATGGCTGCAAAAGGTGCGGTATACCCTGTTGAGCAAGTAATGAAAGACTCAGGTGTTGCACTTGATAAATCAGATTACTTACCTGCTGTTATCTCTTACTATCAAACACCACAAGGCGAGTTACTCTCAATGCCTTTTAACAGTTCTACTCCAGTGCTTTGGTACAACAGAGACGCGTTTAAGAAAGCAGGTTTAGAGGGCGCACCTAAAACTTGGGATGAAGTAGCGACTAGCGCTAAGAAGCTTGTTGATAGCGGTATGAAATGCGGTATCGCCGTTGGTTGGCAGTCTTGGGGATTAATCGAAAACTACAGTGCTTGGAACAATATCCCACTAGGTACTAAGCAAAACGGCTACGCAGGCCTTGATACTGAAGTTACTTTCAATAACAAACACGTTACTGGTAACTTACAGCGTTTAGCTGATATGCAAAAAGATGGCAGCTTCACATACGGCGGTCGTCGTGGAGACAGTCTTGCTATGTTCACTAATGGTGACTGTGGCATGTGGATCAACTCATCTGCTTACTATGGATCAATCAAAGGTCAAGCTAAGTTTGATTACGCGCAGTCAATGATGCCGTTCGACTCTAAAGTGACTAAAGCTGCACAAAACTCCATTATTGGCGGTGCAACGCTTTGGACATTAAAAGGCCATGAAGCTGATGAGTATAAAGGCGTGGCTAAATTTATGCAGTACTTGTCATCTGCAGAAGTTCAAGCTTGGTGGCATCAGGAAACAGGTTACGTACCTATTACAAAAGCCGCTTACGAGCTGAGTAAAACACAAGGTTTTTATGACAAAAACCCAGGTACTGACACTGCTATCACGCAACTTAGCCTAAACCAACCGACGGAAAACTCACGTGGTTTACGTTTTGGTAGCTTCGTACAAATCCGCGATATCATTAACGCAGAAATGGAAAAAGTTTGGGACGGTTCTAAAAAAGCTGACCAGGCGATGGATGATGCGGTAGCACAGTCTAACAAGCTACTTCGCAAGTTTGAAAAAGCCAATAAGTAATACTGGCTCGCTCGCTAAATACAGCTCTAACCTAAACGGTTAGGGCTGTTTTCACACGGTTTTTCCACCTATATATTGACCCGTTACTCCTTAGGTTTACAAAATGCTTAAACGCGTCCATTATCGCTCGTCTTATTTGCCCTACTTGTTGGTAGCGCCACAAATCATTATCACTATACTCTTTTTTATCTGGCCTGCCGGTCAAGCGTTATACCAATCTTTCTTATTAGAAGATGCTTTTGGATTATCTTCTGAGTTTGTTGGGTTTGACAACTTCGTAGAACTATACGAAAACCCTGATTACTTAAACTCCTTTGTTCGCACCGCGTTCTTCTCGATCGCTGTAGCAGCACTTTCAATGGGGCTAGCGTTGTTCTTTGCCGCACTCGCTGACAGAGTCATTAAAGGTTCTTCTAGCTATCGCACTTTATTGATTATTCCCTACGCGGTCGCGCCCGTGCTAGCAGGGACACTGTGGTTGTTTTTGTTTAATCCGACACTGGGGATTATCACCTACTTCTTAGAGACCGTTGGCATTGACTGGAACCATAAATTAAACAGTTCACAGGCAATGGGCTTGGTCATACTCGCCGCCGCTTGGAAGCAAATCAGCTACAACTTTCTATTTTTTATCGCCGCTATGTACTCGATTCCCAAATCACTAATAGAAGCAGCAGCTATTGATGGAGCAGGTCCTGTACACCGTTTTTTAACCATTATTTTCCCGCTCATCACCCCTACTACTTTCTTTTTATTAGTGGTTAACATCATTTACGCCTTTTTTGATACCTTTGGTATTATTCATGCGATCACCGCAGGTGGCCCAGGAAACTCTACCGAGATTCTTGTCTTCAAGGTGTATAACGACGGTTTTGTCGGTTTGGATTTGGGCGGATCTGCAGCACAGTCAGTGATATTGATGTTCATCGTTATACTATTAACGGTAGTGCAATTTAAATATATTGAACGCAAGGTTGAATACTAATGATTGAAAACAGACCTATAACAACCTTTGTGAGCCACAGCGTATTAATCATCGGTGTGGCGCTAATTGTCTTTCCTATTTGGGTGATGCTCGTCGCTTCAACTCACGACGCGCTGCGCTTAACACAAGTACCACTACCTTTACTGCCCGGTGATCAATTGTGGGTGAATATTAAGGCTCTATTTAGCGCGCGTGAATTTGGTTCACCTTTACACATGACCTTGTTAAATAGCTTGATCATGGCAATATTGATCGCCTTTGGTAAGATTATTATTTCAGTGCTATCGGCTTTTGCCATCGTCTATTTTAACTTTCGCTTTCGCATGTTCTTTTTTTGGATGATTTTTCTCACCTTAATGCTGCCCGTCGAAGTACGCATTCTGCCAACGTATGAAGTGGTCGCAAGTTTTGACATGCTAGATAGCTACTGGGGGTTAAGCATACCGCTGATCGCCTCTGCCACTGCCACTTTTATGTTTAGGCAAACCTTTCTCACTATCCCAGATGAGCTAATGGAAGCCTCACGTATTGATGGTGCTAGCCCGATGCGTTTTTTCTTTGATGTAGTGATTCCTATGTCTCGAACCAATATCGCTGCGCTATTTGTGATTTTATTTATCTACGGCTGGAACCAGTATTTATGGCCGCTGTTAATCACCACCGACTCGGACATGTACACCGTGGTTATGAGCATTAAGCAGATGCTTGAATCTGGTGAAAGTGAACCGCAGTGGCATCTAATAATGCTCACTTCAATGTTCGCAATGCTACCGCCTATTTTAGTGGTCATCGGTATGCAAAAAGTTTTTGTTAAAGGCCTGACGGATTCGGAGAAGTAACATGTCAGATATCAATATTGAACAAATCAAAAAATCGTATCAAGAAAATCAAGTTATCCACGGTATAGATATCGACATTAAGGATGGCGAGTTTATTGTACTAGTCGGACCATCCGGTTGTGGCAAATCAACGTTGCTACGTATGGTGGCAGGGCTTGAATCTATTACCCAAGGTACTGTTAGCATTGATGATGTTTGTGTAAACGAGCTGGAGCCTAAAGACCGTGGCATAGCCATGGTGTTTCAAAATTATGCCCTATATCCTCACATGAGTGTTTACGAAAATATGGCCTATGGTCTGAAGCTGATGAAACTGCCAAAAGCTGAAATAGAACAGCGTGTACAACAAACTGCGCAGTTGCTACAGATAGAAGAATACCTTGATCGCAGACCGAGTAATTTATCCGGTGGACAACGTCAACGCGTGGCAATGGGCCGTGCAATAGTACGCAAACCTAAAGTGTTCTTATTTGATGAACCGCTTTCCAATTTAGATGCCAAGCTGCGGGTGCAAATGCGCATGCAGATTAAGACACTGCAACGCAATTTAGGCGTCACAACCCTCTATGTCACCCATGATCAAGTAGAGGCAATGACCATGGCGGACAGATTAGTGGTATTAAAGGATGGTGTGGCCGCGCAAATTGGCACCCCGATGGAGATTTACGATAATCCACATAACCAATTTGTCGCCAGTTTTATTGGTTCTCCATCAATGAACTTTATCGATTGTGAAATCAGTGATCAGCACATCACTATTGGCTCGCAGAAAATTGCTCGCCCCGAGCATGTAACACAGCGTGGCACACTTGTATTAGGTGTACGTCCAGAGCATTTCATAGAATCTGAAAGTGAAATAATCAATGGTAAAGTCGAAATGATCGAAAAACTCGGCGCTAGCATTCTACTTTATGTAAGCTGTGAAAGCGTGCCCCAAGCCATTGTTGTACAATGTGAAGGACATGCAAACATCAATATCGGCGATATCCACAACATCTGTTTTGATCCCGCTAAATTGTACTTTTTTGATCCACAAACCGAACAACGTATTTACTGAGACCTTAAAGGGAACACTATGATTACTTCGCCAATCATCGCGCATAGAGGCTTATCCAGCTTAGCGCCCGAAAACACTTTAGCCGCACTAAAATTAGCAGCTGAGCAAGGTGTGCAATGGGTAGAGATCGATGCTATAGCTTGCGGCGATGGATCCATTGTCATGTGGCACGACAATAGTGTTGATCGCTGTTCAGATGGCACTGGCGCAATGAATGAGCACAGCGCGCAAAGTGTTGCTAAGCTCGATTGCGGCAGTTGGTTCTCCAACGCGTTTAAAGGCGAACCTGTGGCCAGCATAGAACAGGCGATTATCTTGATCCAATCGCTCGGTTTAGGCTTGAATCTGGAAATTAAACTCTATGAAAACAGTGCAGAGCAAGTAACAGCCCCAGTATTAAAATTGCTCGCTGAACACTGGCAAGATTTTGATAAACTGATCATCTCAAGTTTTGACCACGCTGCATTAACTTATTGCCACCAAAATGCCCCGCAAATTCAACTTGGCGTGCTCTACGATAAGATTCCCGATCATTGGGAATCTGATTTACAAAGTGTCGATGCTGTCAGCTGCCACTGTAACTACAAACATTTGACCCAAGCACAGACAAGCGCCATTAAGGCCAAAAACTACCAACTGTACTGCTACACCGCTAACGACCCTAAAAGCGTTGAAGATCACTGGGAGTGGGGAGTGGATGCCATTATTACCGATTACCCCCAGCGCTATCTGAGCGAAAGTCAAAGGGGCGAGATTCAAACGTGAAACTCAATGCGCGGCAACAATCAATACTCAGTAAAATCAGTGGTACTGAATTTATCAGCGTTGAGTCTCTCTCACAGCACTTTGATATGGCCACCCAAACGATTAGGCGTGATATCACGCAACTGTGTGATTTAGGTCTAGCACGTCGTCATCATGGGGGCGTGGGCCAAATACCCAGTGCTGAGAATTTATCTTTTGGAAGTCGTCGGGTCATCAACGCTGAAGCAAAGCAGCTTATCGCTAAAAAGATTGCCGAGCAGATTCCTGATAACGCATCTATTGCGCTGGGCATTGGCACCACGATTGAAGCTGTTGCCAAAGAACTGTTAGGCAAAAAAGGGTTAAAGATCATCACTAATAATTTAAACGTCGCCAGTTTGTTTTTTCAAAGCAGTGATATTGAAGTGATGTTAAGTGGCGGTAAATTACGGCCGCTCGATCAAGATATGGTGGGTGATCAATGTGTGCATTTCTTTAATAGTTACTACGTTGACTTTGCCATTGTCGGCGTAGGATCTTTAGACAAAGAGCGCGGGTTGATGGATTTCGACATGGACAATGTCGCTATCACTCAAAGCATATTGAACAATGCGCAACACAAAATTCTAGCCGTCGATGAGAGCAAGTGGAACAAAAAAGCGTTTGCCAAAGTAGCGCCTTTTAGCATGATCGATAAAGTTTTTACCGATCAGCCACCTGCAGCTGATATATGCAAAAAATTGACGGCTTTAAACGTACAAGTAATTAGTTGCCAGGAGGCACTTTAGACATGTCAGAAATGAGATCTTTGTTGCCATTGCCAGAGCAACTGACAGGTATCAAATACGTACTCAGTGATGTTGATGACACAATCACCAGCCAAGGCCAGTTGCGCCCTGACACTTATCAGGCTATCCACCAGCTTGTCGACGCCGGTATTATTTTCATCCCTATCACTGGCGGCTGCGCTGGCTGGTGTGACTCTTTCGCCAGGCTCTGGCCATGTGCGGCAGTCATTGGAGAGAACGGCGGTTTTTATATTAAAAAGCAGCAAGATAACACCCTTGATTACCATTTTTGGCACAACGAAAATGAGCGAATAAGTAATCAAAAGCAGCTTTTAGCACTGGCACAATCAGCGATAGAAATCGTGCCGCAAGTGTCGCTTGCCAAAGATCAAGCCTATAGGCTAGTAGATGCCGCTATCGATTACAATCAAGACAATAAAGATATTAGCCCAACACAAGTGGCACAGGTGCTTGACGTATTCCACAGTGCAGGCGCACGGGCTAACGCTAGCTCCATTCATGTAAATGCTTGGTTTGGGGATTATAGTAAAAGAGCAATGGCGCAAAAATTACTCGCCCAAGAATATCAATTGAGCTTAGAACAAATGCGTGAACAAGTGCTGTTTATTGGTGATTCACTCAATGATGAAAGCATGTTTGAGTTTTTCCCAAACAGTGTTGGCGTCGCCAATATAGCATCCAGTTTAGAGGCATTAAAGCATCATCCAACATGGATTACCCAAAAGCCCAACGGTTCTGGGTTTAATCAAATGGTCGACGCTCTTTTATACTAGTGCTCTTTTATAGGGAAACTCTTTGAGTAATCACTGACTAATGACCTAATCAACTTCAATTAACCATTGAGGTTGATAAACCCGCGAACTCTTTCCACTGTATCTATCTGGGCGAATATCTTAAAAACATTCTCCCTAACTTCCTCGGTGTCTTTCCTATATTTAATATTGCTCAGCATTGTGCAAGCTCTAATCCTATCTATTAACGTTGCACCTACATCTTGGACTGCAGCTGTCATTGTTCTTCGACGCTATATTGAGACACCAATAACCACAATTTGATCTTCCTCATTCATTGATACTGATGAGGCTTACTACTTTAGCAGCGAGTAAGGAGCCCATGATGCAGCTAAAAGACCATTGTTTACCACAACGTTTACCTCTTTCCCAAAGCGACACAGCCTTAGGAGATTGTTAAAAAATTGATGGATAGAATGATCAGCAAAATAACACTGGAGTTTGTTAGTTTTTATGAGCCAGCCCCTGCAGGAGTTCTTCGCGCATATCTGCGTAATCTGTTTCCGATATACCTACAAAAGCTAAGACTAATGCCAGTTCATTGTTTTTTTGCTCAGCTTGCGAAACCTGCCAGTGATCACGATATGCACTGCTGATGTCCTTTGCTAATAATAGTGAGCAAAGCAGTAACTTCACCGATTCGTTTTTGCTATTTTCAAGGCCTAATTTTTTGATACTCGTCGTCTGAAGAATAATGGCATTGGAGACGTTTGGGGGCATCAACCAACGTTCTGCTATTTCATAACTTACTTGAATATGATTCATGCCAAAAATATCATTTTCAGCATCAAGCCATGTATTGACAATGCCTTTATCTATCCCGTCGATAAACAATTGATAACCTTTTACCGCCTCTAACATCATCGGGATACCACAATTATGCATCATCCCTAAAGAGTACGCTTCATCGGCACTTTCAGCGGATATTCGCTGTAATATATTCGCTGTTAGCTGTGCAACTTCTGTCGCTGTTTCCCAGAAAATATCAAGATCAATGTCTTTTGAGAATGAGTTTTTGAGTGAGAGAAGTCGCAAAATGGTTAACATTTTGTTAAATCCAATGCGCATTAATGCTTCTTCTAACGATGATACTCGCCCTGTACCTCCAAAAACGGGAGTATTGGCAGTAGCAAGTACAGCAGAGTAAAGAGAGATATCTTTTTTTATGATAAGTACCAAAGCGTCAACTGTTGCTTCGTTACTATCCAATAGTTTTATGACTTCGATTAACACTTGCGGTTGAGAGGGAATAATATAAGGTATTTTACGCTTATGTACTGTTGTATCACTCATAAATTATAATCCCCTACTATTTAATTGCAGATATTATTAATACTAATCGATGATAAGGCTAACCGATATAAGAAGCTTAAAATGAGCAGCTTTTAGGGATTTTTACCCCTATGTCTCCCTCATGATTTTAACGCATTATCGCCCGGCCATATTTTTTGCATTGTCTGTCAATTGCTCTTCTAAACTCTTAAGATCTCCCAATACCCAAACGTCTTGGATCAGATCATTCTCAAAACTAAATAGCGCACAACCGAACCAAGTGACAAGTTCAAAACTTGCTGAAAAACCCAAAAAATCATTGCGATGGATGCCTGAGAAGGACATTTTCGCAAACACTTTATCCCCTTCAGCGACTAGCTCAATGATCTCACATTTGTAATCCGCTAAAGCAAGATGCACTGAATCAACATATTCGCCAAAACCTTGATGGCCTTTCTTTTCCTGGCCTAGCGAGCCACGAAAGGTAAAATCCCCAGCTAATACACTCCCCATGGCTTTTTTATCATGCGCATCCCACAGTACCTCGTAGAATTTCTTAACTAATTTTTTATTTGTCTCTATCACGGCCAATTTCCTGACTCTCTACCTTACGTTAAACTGCTCAAATTCTAATGCTAATTGCTCAGCAAGTTTATCTTTACCTTTCACTTTTAAAATTTCAATAATGCACTCAATTGTACACAAACCGCCCGCAGGTTGATTACGCCTTAACGTATACTGAGAGCTGCCTTGTGTTTCAATTAACGCACGTGGCATCTTTTTTAAATAGGGGCTTTTATTAAATATTTTCTGAGCTTCTTGCCAAGTGCTATCAATAATGATGATATTCTCAAAATCTTCTATGGCAGCATTTTGCCCGTCACCCTTAGTATAGATCAGCAACGCTTGTTCTGTGTCTATCAACTTCAGCAGTTGCTTATTAGGCTTTACCCTTTCCCACACGACCCTTTCAATCACGCTATTAGCAGATTCTATAGCCAGTTGACCGGTATTGCTTTTACGATCTAGTTCACGCTCATGCGTTAGTAAATATATTTTCATGTCTGTAGATAATCTTCAATATAGGCAATAAAAAATAAAGTTGTAACAATGGATAGGATTATTTTACGTAAAAGATGATCACTAAAACAGCCTTGCGAGCAGACAAACAAGACTGTTTATTAAAGATAAGTTATTCAACAGTAATGGTTATTTTGTCACACAACACCGGTTTTTGATGCGCCACATGCGCGTAGTTACCTAAAATCAGCTGCAAAGTATGCGTTCCTGGTGCCAGCTAAAGCATTGTTTCAGTTTGTCCACCACCAATGTGCTTAACCTTATCTGTAGATGGCAAAGGCATCGCTAAATCGGGTAAGTTTTTTGTATCGATCAGTAAATGGTGATGCCCTGAGTTTTGCGGTTGGTACCGGCAGGTGCGACTCCCATGTTTTTTAAACCAAAAACAACGCTTACTTTTCCTTTTATACCTTGCCCATCACTGGGGTGTATAAAATACACTTTAGCATTAGATGAAGATTCTGATACGAGTCCGCCGGCCAGTAGAGTTAAAGGGTAAGTCAACATCACCGTTAATGCCATTACGTACTTCTTCATTTTTCGCTCCTTTTATGATGGTTGTCCTGTATTAAATATAGACCAATAACAGCAGACATATAAAAGAAAATCACACCATAGATGGGGCTAAAAAAATGCTAGGTATAAAACAACGATATAGCGCGGCTTTTAGTTATATAAGGACATGTTGAACCGGTTTTTAGCAACGAATTGTGAGCCTAGTCGTTTGGCTACCGTTCCATAGCCAGAGCAATACAACTGCTATAAACAACCTCAGTCTTACTTAGGCCCTTTTGTCCCCCATATTTTAGAGACGGCACCTTTAGAGCCAAAGACCCCAACTACCACAGCGACAAAACCTACGCAGAAAAAGACCACAACCGGGATTAATGCTCCGAGCTGCCCACTGACGACGGCAGCCAAAGCTGAAACGCATGCAAGTAAAAGAAAAAGCCCGCCTAAAATATTAAGGGCAACTCTGTGTGATTTTTTATAATTAGCCGGTACTTCTTCGGTTTCAAAGTGTTTTAAGATGGGCCAGAATAATTTCATTTATCGCTTTCTCGGATCTAAATTTTGACCTTAACTATACTGACTTCAATTTTTAGTGCATTAAAAATCCGCACTATCAAGTATAGCCGTTTCCTATTACCGGAATCAGTGACTTCACTGCACCACATTGCGCAAGCTCTGGATTCTACAGCGGTTAGAAAAATACCCACTGAACCTAAAACTTCTCTATTCCAATGTAAAACCAATATCTTACACCCTGTTCTCACTTTGAAGCCACGGATTCAGGTATTAAGCACTGCTTGAACAATCACTGATTGAAAATGATAGTTTCAAAATGCGGATTTTTAACGCATATTTCCAATTTAGTTACCTTATCCAATTCGATCAAACAATCGACACCGTCCACTTTGACCTTAATACACTCAGTACGAGACTCATTAAGCTGGGTATCAAGCGCTGTACCTGTGACGATATCATTAGAGATCATCGTCAATTGAATCGGATAGCCATACATACAAACTATCTCAATGTAATCGTAGTCACTGCAACTAATCAAAAACCACCTCTGTCTAATAAATAGGCATTCACTATGGGTGCTTCAAGTTGATTGAAGCTAGTCAATGCGCGTTGTCTGTAAATAGAAAAATTAGCTAAAGCAGAGAAGTTTAATATTTATCGACCTCTTTACTTTGATTGATTTAGAGCTATCGCCGCATGTCAGGTAGAATCTCCGAATAACCAACAAATTGACTTTTCGAGCAGCTCAGCCCCATGCTCTAAATTATGACCTTCTGAGCCAAACTCGAAATTATAATCATACCCTTTGAATTTTAAAGCAGATTCCATCTGTTTATTACCTAAAGCCCAATCTCCATAGCGGGTATTTAAGTCATTTTCACCACTTTGAAAAAACATTTTAATTGGCTTAGGTGATTCATTTCTTACAAGGTATGGATATTTTCCGCCACCGCGAATATCAACAAAACTGCCACAATGACTTAAAACGTTTGCGAATAAATCTGAACGAAACCACGCAATTGACCACGCGCAGATACCGCCAGAGCTAAAACCTACGGTTGCTCTTCTCTTTGGATTTAAAGAAATATTTAAATCCTTTAATGCTTCAGGTAACAGTTCATCAATTAAAAAGCGCGTATATTGATCACTCACCGTGTCATATTCAAAGCTTCGTTGTGTGTCCTGGTGGTGTTCAGGCTTAGTCGGCGATTCAAAAACACCTGGATTTATAAAAACACAAACGGTAGCGGGAATTTTTTGGGAATCGACAAGTGTATTAATGAGTGCTGGCACACGCATTGGCCTTTCTTCGTCAATGTAGTAATAACCATCCTGAAAGACCATCAAATTTGCTGGCTTTTCACCGTCATACTGATCCGGTACATAAACCCAATAGTTTCTTACTGTTCCTTCATAGATACGACTATGAAAAATTTTCTTCGTTAAATTTTTTGAATGCATCTCTCGCAGACTACTCCTAAATGCCTAACTCTTGATAAGTAAGTAAACCGAACCGGGAAATCACACCAGTCATTGGCGTGACTGTTTTAGCGTTCGCACTTACCAATTTAAGCTTGGTCGCATTTCTTTTAGCTTTGATTCATATTATTGATATTGTTCAGGATTTGATTCATTTGCGTCAAAATAAATAACATCAACATCGTTTAATGGCGTGGGTGACGGCATCTGATGCAAAAAATCCCAGACTAAATGACGAACAAAGCCTGCTGCGAGATCACAATCAGGTAAATTTAGTAAACGCACGCATTCTAATGCATTTAATCGCAGTTCCTCTGATTCCAAAATCTTCAAAATTCTATGCATAATGACCTTGGGTTTAATGAGGCGTGTAGAAAAACAATATTTCGCCACTTCCCCACCTAAATTCCATTTTTTCAATTACTAAGTAAATTAACAACAATTCTATTTCCAAACTCGTTTTAATAAATTCTCGTGCAACTTAGTCTATCCATAATAACAGCCACTTTTTACGTGTTCCTTTGCTCACTTGACCACTCATGTTTATGCAAGGCAAAGATGACGGTGTTCCACCACTGGTCTTTGAAATATCGATGTTTAATGAGCCTCTCTTGAGCACGCATACCCATTTTTTGGCAAAGTTTGATGGCAGATTTATTATCTTCTATGGTCTGCGCGTATACACGATGGACTCCCAACTCATGAAAACCGAAGTTAATTAAAGCGGACATTGCCTCAACAGCGACCCCAGAAGAGTGATACTCTCGAGCGACTCCACAACCCATAGATGCTTGCCCGTCTGGCTCAAGCCTTAATCCACATGTACCTATGATTTCCTGTCGGCCTTTTTTTGTGATGGCCAATTGATATTTGCTTCGTGGATTTTCTAAGGACTGATCAATAAACGCATTAACTAATTGCATGGACTTCTTGGCAGAGCAATCTACTTCATCATAAAAGCGCTGGTATTTTTCATCTTGCGTAAAGGCAATATAACCGCCTAAATCATCGATAGAAAAATCGCGCAGAATAAAATTGTTAGTTTCCAATTTGAAGATCATGTCATTCCTTTTAGTGCGTAACGGTTGCAGCAAACGATAACGGGAGATAAGACAACGTACAGGCCTATCACCCTGCCTATTTTTTGTCATTGCTATTTAACGTTCAATCCAATCCAATCCACCGAGCCACTCGTCACTCGTCACTCGTCACTCGTCACTCGTCACTGTTAGTATCAACATAAATGCCGTTAATGTCATTTGAAACAGAATAAAACGATCTTCCAATACCCTCAAGCTCCACCTAAATCATCGCTATTAAATTAGGAATACAGTTTCAGAGCAACGACCCCAGCCAAGCTAATGACAATGCCCAGCCACTGTATTAATTTTAGTTTTTCATTGTATAAAATTTTACTGAATATAGAGGCAAACACCACAG
>Ga0209396_1001830_pt1 | contig 22962 bp, 14 predicted proteins | sample GOMGulsemesocosm_6_FD_184638 | JGI IMG/M metagenome (GOLD analysis project Ga0209396, IMG submission 184638) | Methane-oxidizing microbial communities from mesocosms in the Gulf of Mexico - GOM8C Gulf of Mexico (SPAdes) (version 2) | ecosystem: Environmental > Aquatic > Marine > Cold seeps... | reverse complement strand
TGGTCGAATATATCCACTAAGAATTTCACAATTCCTTTAGCAATATCTTCTTCTGAACGTTTTTCTTGGTCAATTTTTTCCTGAACTGTAAATCTTACACCGATAGTTGTTCCATGATAAACTGGTTTTGTAAATCGGCAAGATTCAACACCATAATTTAACAATACTGGTCCTTTCTTAGGATCAACAAATAAACCGGCTGCTTTCGATAATAAGAAATAACCGTGAGCTACTCTTTGTTCGAATATTGTCCCATCTAATGAAGTAGCATCCATGTGAGCATAGAAATTATCACCACTTACATTTGCAAAGTTTGTTATATCCGTTTCAGTTACTGTATGTTTATGTGTAAATACAGTATCACCTACTTTCAACTCTTCAAAGTGTTGACGGAATACATGAGGCACAGCTTCTGGTTGATCTGCACCAATTTGAAATTGTCCCGTAATTGCCGTAATAGTTTGAGGATGACCTTGAATTGCAGTTCTTTGTAAGTAATGCATAATTCCACGCATTCCTCCCATTTCTTCACCTCCACCAGCTCTACCTGGACCACCATGCGTTAACATTGGCATTGGCGAACCGTGTCCTGTACTTTCCTTAGCACATCTTTCGTTCAACACTAAAATTCTACCGTGCATTGATGCCGCATTAACCACATAATCAGTTGCTATTTTATCATCAGCTGTAATGATAGAAGATACTAAAGATCCTTTACCCATTCTTGCCAATTTAACAGCATCATCAATATCTTTATAAGGCATTAATGTAGAAACTGGTCCAAAACATTCCGTTTCATGAACTTTTACTTTTTTATGTGGTTCATCATTTCTAAATAAAATTGGAGAAAAGAATGCTCCTTTACTTCTATCTGCTCCAACAACTTCAAAATTGTCCATGTCACCATATACAATTTCTTGTTCTTGTTTTAAAACATTTACACTTTCAGTAACTCTCTCCACTTGAATATGAGAAGCTAAAGCACCCATCTTCACTTTTTCATTAGCCGGATCTCCAATAATTGTTCTCTCTAATCTTTTTGATAAAGCCGCTTGAACTTCATCCATTAAATCTTCAGGAACCAATATTCTACGAATAGCAGTACATTTCTGTCCTGCTTTAACAGTTATTTCTCTTTGAACTTCTTTAATAAAGATATCAAATTCTGGTGTTCCTGGTACTGCATCTTTTCCTAAGATAGATGCATTTAAAGAATCAGCTTCCATATTAAATGGAACTGAATTATCCACAATATTTGGTAAAGACTTTAACATCTTACCTGTTTTAGCAGATCCTGTAAATGTAATAACGTCTTGATTAGTCACATGGTCTAAAATACCGTGCCCTAAACCTGTTACTAATTGTAAACTTCCTTCTGGTAAAATGTTTGACGCAATAATCTCTCTAACCATTAACTCCGTTAAATAAGACGTAAATTCAGAAGGTTTTACAATTGCAGGTACACCAGCCATCATATTCACAGCTATCTTTTCTAACATCCCCCAAATAGGAAAGTTAAACGCATTAATATGAATAGCAACACCATCCTTAGGTACCATAATATGATGCCCTATAAAACTTCCTCCTTTTGATAATGGTACTAAATCGCCATCCACATAATATGGTAAATCAGGGAAGTTTTTTCTTAAAGACGCATTCGCAAATAAATTTCCAATCCCACCTTCAATATCAATCCACGAATCCACCTTAGTTGCACCTGAAGCTGCACTTAACGCGTAAAACTTTTTCTTGATTGACATTAAATGTAAAGCCAACTTTTTCAACATTAATCCACGTTCTTGAAATGTCATTTTACGTAAAGCAAAACCACCTTTTTCAACTGCGTAATCTCGCATTGCGCTAAAGTCTAATCCTTTTGATGAAGTTTCTCCAATTTTTTCTCCAGTAATAGTGTTGAAATGTTCCATTTCAACACCTTCTCCAGAAACCCATTTACCTAGGGCATAATTCTGATATGTTGTCATAATTAGTTGTAGTTTTAAAGGTATAAAGTTAATAGTTTAATCCATATAATTATCACTAATAAAGTTAACCCTCTTATAAAAACTTAAAAAACCTAAAAAACTAAGACTTAAACTAATTGAATCATAAAGATTTAATTAAGTTTGTAGGATAGATAAAAACGAACAAACATGACCAATTTTAAACTTATTTTAACCCTAGTATTAGTTAACTTATTACTTATAAGCTGTAATTCAGAAAGAAGCAGACAGGACAAAGTTTCAACTATGATAAGTAGTATTAATTCTCCGTTTTTAATTGCGACATTAACTCCGCAAAACTTAATTGAAAAATCTGGCGTTGAAGATGGTGTTTTATCATACACTGAACAAACTTTTTTCAGTTTTTTTACATCAAGTGAAAATACAGGGATTGATAATACTGCTCAAATTCAAATTATAGCGGGAAAAGGTTCAGGGATGACTCCTGATATTTATTCAATTTTTAAACTTAACAATGCTGACAAGTTTGAAGCGTTAATAAAAAAAGAATTAAATGAAGATGTAAATGAAAAAGATGGTTATAAATACTTTGTTTATGATAGCTATTATGTAATTGCTTGGAAAGGTGAATTCGCTGTAGGCTGTAATACAACTGTCGATTTTAAATCTATGTTTAGTGGAAAAGGTTCTTCAAATAATAAAACAATTAACAAATGTATTACTTTATTAAAGGCAGCAGATGAAGAAAATATCAACACAGACTATAACACGTTTTTATCTAAAAACAACGATATTTCAACTTACTTTGATGCAAAAAACACTTTCGCCTATTTAAAAAGTTTAAAAGTATTAAATACAACAGAAATAAAAAAATATGAGTCGAAATATGGAAATACAACTCATGAAAGTGCTATCAATTTTGAAAAAGGAAAAATCACACTTAATCAAGATTTTATTTTAACGGATTTATTAAAAGAAGAACTTGGATTTATTGGTGACAAAGGTGTTGATTCTGATTTATTCAAATACGGTAATTCAGCTCATCCAATGGTGAATTATTCAATAAATGTAAATTCCAGTAAAGCATTAGATTTCTTAAAAACCGAAATGAATGAAAAAGAATTTAAGCAAATGAGTCATGAATTAGCTACAATTGGCTTGACTATTGATGAATTAGCTGCATCTTTTTCTGGTCAAGTTTTAATAATGATTGATCGTTTTGACACAAAAACTGAATTAATTGACTTTGGATATGGAGAACCTTTTGAAACAAAATCAAACGAACCTATATTAGGAGCTGTTTTTGACATTAAAGATAAATCAATATTCTCTAAACTATCTGAAGATATTAAAGTTTCACAAACAGGTTTAATGACATTTGAAGACAACATGTTTGGGTGTTTAAATGATGATGTGTTTTTTGTTTCTAATGACAGTATCTGGGTAACTAAAGTAATGAATGGTGAATCCGTTAAAATTGAAGAAAAAGAAGAATTAACTGATAACCCTTATGGTTTTTACGCCACAAATGATTTAGAAAAAAACAAACAATTATTAGAAGGTGATATGCACATGGCAACTCTATTTACAAAAGCATATGGTTTTGCTAATCTAGATAAATCAATATTTACACTTGAGCTAAAAAACACAACAGATAATGCATTAAAGGTGATCAGTAAATACTTATCCGAAATGGGACACCAAATGGAATCGGAAGACAATTCAGGAATGGAGGAAATGTTGGATGAAGAAGTTTTAGAAGATGTAGAAGACGCTTTGAAAGATGTAGAGAAAGCATTAGAAGATGTTGATGTTAATGCCTTAATGAATGGTATTTTAGAAGAAACAAAAAAATAAGATACAATACTCTAATCCTTTAACGATAATGAATTACGTAGCTATAGATTTTGAAACTGCAACCTCTAAAAGAAACTCTGTTTGCTCAGTAGGAATAGTTACAGTTGAAGATGGTGAAATTATTGAAGAATATCATGCTTTAATACAACCTCCTAATAACGAATACAATTGGCATAATATCCAAGTTCATGGCATTACAGAAGATGATACGTCCAACTCCCCTTCCTTTGAACATGTCTATCCAGAAATAAAAAAGCGATTAGCAGGAAAGATTACTGTTGCTCACAATGAATCATTTGACCGTAGTGTTCTTAAAAACTCAATGCTAGACATTGGTTTAGATTATTCAGATATAGATTTACCAGAAAAGTGGGAATGCACATTGAAGATTTATAAAGCTATGGGCTATCAACCAGCCAAACTTAATGTATGCTGTGAATACCATGGTATAGAGTTACAGCATCATGATGCGTTATCAGACGCTAGAGGGTGTGCCAAGCTATACAAAATAGCATTAGAGGAATTTTAATGGAACGGTATTTGATTTTTGTAATAAAAAAACAATTATGAAACTTCTATTTTTATTACTTATCGTATTTCCAACTCTATCATTTTCTCAATCAAAAATTGAATCAGAACGAAAAGTGAACCCTTTACCCTTATATACAAATCCTGAATTTGTTGGTGGGCCTAAAGCTTTAAAGGAGTATATCGTTCAAAACTTCAAAATAAATAGAATCGATAAAAAACGTCATACCAAAGGTGAAATTATTGTGAAATTCTATATTGAGACTGATGGCTCAATTTCGAAAGCTACGATTATCAATAAAGGCTTATCAGACAAATTAAACAAAGAAGCCTTACGTGTTATTTCAGAAATGCCAAAATGGAAACCTGCCACGCAAAGTGGTAAAGTTGTTAAAATTATGTCTGCTTATACAATCTCTGTAAATTAACGCCTATTTAATTCCAGCGTTTCTTAAACACCTTTTCACCTTTTTAGAATATTTACTTCTTTCTTCAGGAGTCGTATTTGGAGCTGTTATCAACTCTTTACAATGCATATCAATCTCATCCCATCTTGCAAAAATAATATCAATTTCGTCATCAGAAATGCCTTCTAAATCAGACATTATCTTATTAATAGAATCACTTTTCACTATACAATCACAAAAATCCCATTGTACACCATATTTTTTTTCAATAACAGTGGCTAATGCTTTCGTTTCTTCAACGTAACCATCTTGCGCTAAGCTATCAGGTAATTCTGAAACTACTACTGTATCAACTGACATACTAACTACTGTGTCAACCTGAACGACAGCAACGGTATCAATTGGAACTTCCGAATCAATAGAATTTGTGGTATTACACGCCATTAAAAATAAAAGAGATATAATTGATACAGTAAGTTTTTGAAAAGTCATGATAAATAGGTTTATCACGCAATATAATAAAAAAGTCGTAACTTTCTGTTTATTATATTGATATATCACAAGTACACTTATTCGGTATACTAATTGTAATACATAAGAAGTAACTTCAAAACAATGAACAAAAACACGTCATTTCTGCACTCAAAAACTAACCTTTTACTTTTAGTATTATCCGTTTTCCTTTGTTCATCAGCAATCTTTTCTCAAAACATTATTCATAAAAACGATACAATCCCTCAATACTTAGGCTCTCCAATTACAGTTGTAGATAAAGATTTTCAGAGATTATATAAAAGATATAAACCAATAGTATTAAAGGTATATCCATATGCACTGCAATCTGCAGACTTGATTGACCAAATGAATAATGATCTAGAAAGTATTAAGAAAAGAAGAAAGAGAACGAAATTCATTAGAAAATCATACAAGCAATTAAAAATAGATTATAAATATGTATTTTTAGATATGTATGTTTCTGAAGGGAAAATACTCACCAAATTAATAGCGCGAGAAACAGGCATGAGCATTCATCAAATTATAAGAAAATATAGAGGTAAGACGGATGCTGCTATGTTTAATTTAATGGGGAAAATGTTTGAACAAGATATTAAATCACCTTACCTTCCTAAAAAAGAATATGTTCTGGAAGCTATTATTCGAGATATAGAATCTGGTAAAATTGAATTCAACAATTCAGTCAAAACAATTGACAAAACAACCTATAAAAGAAAAAAAACTGAGGCAAAAAAACGCAAAAAACTTAATCATATAAAAACTAAAAAAAGGAAGAAAGAAGCAAAACAAAGGGGTAAACTAAATAAGAAAAGACATAAAGAGAAAAAAAAGAAAGAAGCTAAATATTTGAAAAAAGTAAAACCCGTTGCTATTCATCACTAGTAATTTGAATATAATGCCGATAATAGCTCTTACCCCGGCTAAAAACAATTAGATTTGCATAAAATTAATTGGAATGAAACAGTATTTATCAAATTTAGGAATTAAAGAGTTAAACGACATGCAAAAAGAAACTTTGCAAGTCAGCAAATCTTATAGTAACGTTTTACTGTTATCACCTACTGGAAGTGGTAAAACATTAGGTTTTTTGTTACCATTAATTGAAAGGTTAAAAACATCAGATTCTCCTGATGGAATATCTACATTAATAATTGCTCCTTCAAGAGAATTAGCACTTCAAATACATGCTGTATTTAAAAAAATGGGTACATCTTACAAATCTGCTTGTTTTTATGGAGGACACGAATATAGAGTTGAACTAAACAGCTTACGTGATGGCATGCCAAATGTTTTAATAGGAACACCTGGGCGATTAGTTGATCACGTTAAAAAAGGAAACATTAATTTAGATTCAATAGAAAATTTAATATGTGATGAATTTGACAAATCTTTAGAATATGGATTTGAACCAGATATTAAAGCATTAGTTAATGAAATGGACGCATTGGACAATGTTTGTTTGACCTCAGCTACTCAAGCTATTGATGTTCCAAAATTCATTCCTTTTCACGATTCTAAAAAAATTGATTACTTACATACATTTAAGGCTTCAAAATTCACCCATCACATTGTAAGGTCAGTCGAAACTGACAAAGCAGAAGCTTTATTGCAATTAATCTGTGAACTAAACAATGAATCTACTTTGGTATTTTGTAACCATAGAGATGCTGTTGATAGAGTTGGCGATTTATTAGATGAGTCCGGTATTTATTATGCTGGTTTTCACGGTGGACTTAAGCAAGATGAAAGAGAAAAATCATTATTCAAACTGAAGAACGGAAGTGTTAATACACTTTTATGTACCGACTTAGCAGCTAGAGGACTAGATATCTCTGGAATAAAAAACATAATCCATTATCAAATCCCTACGACTCAGGACAGTTATGTTCATAGAAACGGTAGAACGGCAAGAATGGATGAGAGTGGCACTATCTATTTTGTTTTATCTGAAAAAGAATTTTTGCCAGACTATATTGATGCAAGTACTTATTCTGTTAAAAAGTTAAGTGACGAATACTTCATTCCTTCTAAACCAAAATGGGAAACTATTTTTATTAATGCTGGAAAAAAAGATAAAATAAATAAGATCGATATCGTTGGCACATTTTATAAAAAAGGTGAATTACAAAAAGATGAATTAGGCTTAATTGATGTTAAAGATTACCATGCTTTAGTAGCAGTAAATAGAAAAAAAGTAAATTCTGTTTTAAGCAATCTTAAAGGATTTCCTATTAAAAAGAAAAAAGTCTTTATGAGTGTCGCTAAATAATAGCCACACTCATAATAATCTTTATTTTAAAATTTCGGATAATACATTTCTCAAACTCAAACCTGCAGATTTTATCTGCTGAGGAACAAGACTTTTTTCAGTCATTCCAGGGTTTGTATTCACTTCAATTACGTTAATTACGTTATTCGAATCCACAATATAGTCAACTCTAGCAATTGAGCTTAAACCCAGTATTTGATATATCTTTTTCGAAACAGCTTGAATCTTTAGCATTAATTCACTTGAGATATCAGCTGGTGTAACCTCATTTGATTCACCATTATATTTAGCTTCATAATCAAAGAAGTCATTCTCTGTTAAAATTTCTGTAACCGGTAAAACAATAATTTCGTTTCCATTATAATACATCCCACACGTTACCTCTCTTCCAATAAGTGTAGATTCAATCACCACTTCACTTCCTTCAGAAAATGCTATTGAAATTGCTCTCGACAACTGCTCTTCTTTTGAAACTTTTGAAATTCCAAAACTTGACCCACCATCATTTGGCTTAACAAAACATGGATACCCCAATTCTTCACCAATAAATTCAATGTTAATTTTGTCATTAACTCGTAATAAAATAGACTTTGCCTTATTAATACCGAATTGACTTAAAAATTGATTACAAGCCCATTTATTAAATGTTAAAGAAGAAGGAAATACACCTGAATTAACATAAGACAGCTCAATCATATCAAAATATGCCTGCAGTTTACCATCCTCTCCTGGCGTACCATGAATTGTGATGAAAGCAATATCAAATGAGATTACTTCTCCATTTAATTCATAAGTGAAATTGTTTTTATTCAATGGATAGACAACACCCTCAACTTCTACAATCCAATGCTCTTTAGTTAATTCAACTAAAAAGGGGGTAAATAAATTAGTATCAATATTTGAATATATTGTATTCGCACTTTTCTTTGATATTCCAAATTCACTTGAATACCCACCATAAACTACCGCTACACTCTTTTTCATTCTTACTTATTAATCAATTAAAAAAAAGACTTTAGCTCTTCCCAAGTCATTTTATATAAATAATCTAAATCCCATTTTTTTGTTAACCCAAAAATACCTGCTTTTAACTTCCCTTTCATTATCAAATCAACAGACCCCTTAGTAAACATATTCCAAACAGACATTAATCCACTTTTACTAAATTTAGAAGCATCTCCAACTAAAATAAAAGGATAGCTAGATTCAGACTTTCGCTTAATTTTAATCTTCTTTGGAATATAAACATCACCACAATCAGAATTTGCTATATTTAAGTTTAACAAAGATGGCTTAATTGTAACACCATACCAATTGTCATTTTTTATCACATAATCAAATTTAATAAGAATTTTATCCTCACTTTTTGACACTTGAAAATTTTCCATTGCTAAAAACTCAAGATCTTTGTACCAGAAAGAACTTTGCGCATAGAAAGTAGTTGACAACGTTAATAATAAAATAAATAGACTCTTCATTTTTTAAGATTTTAACTTTGCATAATGCTTATAAAAGTAAGGAATAGTTTCAATACCCTTATAAAAATTAAACAAACCATAATGCTCATTAGGTGAATGTATAGCGTCCGAATCTAAACCAAATCCTAATAAAATAGTTTTTAAACCTAATACTTTTTCAAACATGGCTACAATCGGAATTGAACCACCACTTCTAACTGGAATTGGTTTTTTTCCAAAACTTTCTTCTAATGCTAAACTAGCAGCCTTATATTCAATAGAGTCAATTTGTGTTACAGAAGGTTCTCCACCATGATGCGGTGTTACCTTAACACTAGCACCCATTGGCACAATAGACTCAAAGTGATTTTTAAATAAATTAGTAATTTTTGTTGGGTCTTGATTTGGCACTAAACGCATTGAAATTTTAGCATAAGCTTTTGAAGCAATAACAGTTTTTGCTCCTTCACCTATATAACCACCCCAAATACCATTCACATCTAAAGTTGGTCTTATTGAAGCACGTTCATTTGTTGTATACCCTTTTTCACCATAGACAGAATTAATATCAATTGATTTTTTATATGCTTCTTCAGAAAAAGGAGCTTTTGCCATCTCTGCCCTTTCGTCTAGACTTAATTCTTCCACATCATCATAAAAGTTAGGAATCGTAATGTGATTATTCTCATCTTGTAAAGAGGCAATCATTTTAGTCAAAATATTAATTGGATTTGCTACGGCACCACCATATAAACCAGAATGTAAATCTCTATTTGGACCTGTAACCTCAACCTCAACATAACTAAGACCTCTTAATCCAGTGGTAATAGATGGTGTATTGTTATCTATCATTCCTGTATCTGAAACCAAAATAACATCTGCAGTTAATTTTTCTACATTAGCTTTAATAAATGTTTCTAAATTAGCTGAACCAACCTCTTCCTCACCTTCAATCATGAATTTAACATTACACGCTAATTCATTTGATTTCATCATGGCATCTACAGCCTTAACATGCATATACATTTGACCTTTATCATCACAAGCACCTCTAGCAAAAATAGCCCCTTCTGGGTGAATTTCAGTTTTTTTAATGATAGGCTCAAAGGGTGGAGAATCCCATAATTCGATTGGATCAGCAGGTTGCACATCATAATGACCATACACTAATACTGTAGGCAAGCTTGTATCAATTATTTTTTCTGCATATACAATAGGATGACCTTCTGTTTCAATCACCTCTACTTCATCCAACTTCATTCTTGTAAATTCTGCTGCTAAAAAATCAGCAGTTACTTTTACATCCTTTGCATAAGCAGGATCAGCACTAACTGAAGGTATTTTTAATAACTCAACTAATTCATTCAAAAATGAATCTTTATTCGACTTTATATAATTTAGTGTATTTTTCATTGTTTCAATTTATAGACTTCAAATATAACAATAGTTATTTGATGAGTTATTTTAAAATTTCAAAAAAATAATTACCTTGTGCAACCTTTACTGTTAAGAACGAGTCCTTAATATATACTTAAAAACAAAATCAAATGAAAAAAGTAGTTAGTAGTCTATTATTAATATTTATTTCCGTCTTGTCTTTTGGACAAATTATAGTAACTCAAACTCAATCCCCTCAACAATTAGTTGATGATGTACTTTCTGGAAATGGTGTTATTATTTCAAATGTAACCTATAATGGTTCAAATCCAAATGCGCAGAATCCACAAACAATGATTGGGTACTTTAACAACAATAACACATCCTTCCCGATAACTGAAGGAGTTATTATGGCAACAGGTGATGCTATTGTAGCAGTTGGGCCTAATAATTCAACTGGCGCTACAGATAATAATGGTGTTACTGTTCCTGATCCAAATGATCCCGACTTGGATGCAATAGGAACTAACACTATGAATAACGAATGTATTTTAGAATTTGATTTTATTCCATCTGGAGACACCATTGTATTTAATTATATTTTCGCTTCAGAAGAATATCACAATTATGCAGTATCTAGTTTTAATGATGGTTTTGGTTTTTTCATTAGCGGACCTGGATTCGCTGGTCCTTATACAAATGGAGGGGAGAACATAGCCATCATACCAGGAACAACATTACCTGTAACAATGAATAACCTTAATAATGGAGCATCTAATACTGGTCCTTGTACTAATTGTGCATACTTGGTTGACAACACTAATGGAACAGACTTACAGTATGATGCTCATACAACTACGCTTCAAGCATCTGCTTCAGTGATATGTGGAGAAACTTACCACATCAAATTAGCCATTGCAGATGCTGGGGATCAATCACTTGATTCAGGCGTATTTTTAGAAGCAAATTCATTTTCTTCTAATGGTGCAGACATATCTATTTTACCAGTTGATTTAAATGGAAACCCTTTAGTGAATAATGAATTATATGAAGGTTGTACTGGTGCTCAAATTGTAATGGTTAATCCTGCTGGTTATACAGATTCTACATATGTTATTAATTTATCTATTTCAGGTACTGCAACTAATGGAACTGATTACTCAACACTTAATTCTGCTTACACCATTCCTGCTGGCCAAGATTCTTTAACAATTACAATTAATGCTTTAGCAGATGTTTTAGCAGAATCAACTGAAACATTAATAATAGAAACTTATTACATTAACGAGTGTAATGACACTGTTTGGGTAACGGAAACCATCAACATACTTGATGTAGCACCTAGCTTTAACACTATAACTACAGATACAACATTCACGTGCCCATCAACACCAATAGATTTAACAGCTATGGCAGATGGTGGGGTACCCAATTTAACTTACGACTGGGGTGCACTAGGTACAAATCAAACAGTAACAGTACCTACTGATATAGTTGGAACAACTCCCTACGTTGTTGATATCACTGATGCTTGTGGTATCACATCTCAAGGTACATTTAATGTAACCTATACACCCGTTACGCTACCAACTTTAGGCTTCAACTCACAAAGTCTACCAAGTTGCCCGACTCAGAATAAAACATTTGAAGTATTAAGTATAACAAACTCATATGCGCCTGGAACAGAAACATACAACTGGTATAATCCACCCGGACTATCAACGACTAACACAATTACTGTTTCTCCATCTGTAACAACTTGGTACTATGTAGATGTCTTTGACGGTTGTAATACTGTAACAGATTCTGTAAAAGTAGAAATTGGAGGTGTTGATTTAACGGCTATTAATGTTGTTGATGCCTTAAACTGTCCAGGCCAAACAGCACCAGAGTTAGGAGAAATTGAAATTTTACCGAATACACCTGGCTGGCAATATACAGTTACAGGAGGAACCACTACTACCGGACCACAAGCAGCAAATCTATTTACAAACTTAACTGGTAATATTACATATTTTATCAATGTTGTAGATAACTTAGGCTGTGAAATCGATACTAACGTTTTTGTTGGATCCGCTATTACAGCAACTACAGCTTCATGGGAAGTTAATGTTTTAGATTCAATTACATGTTTTGGCGATAATGACGGTTCAGCAGAAATTACGAACATTCAAGGTGGTTTAAATAATGGTCCATATGAAGTGTCTTGGACTAATCAAACAGGATTATTTAGCAGTACGCCTAATATTGTACAAGGAAATGGTGAAGCTTTAAATAATTTAACAGGAGGAACTTGGGTTGTAACAGTAGTTGAAGATATTTCAGGATGTGCGTGGTCTCACCCATTTGTTATGTATGAGCCAGGAGAATTAACTGTTTCTCCTATCATATCTGAACCTTCTTGTTTTGGACTAAGTGATGGAGATATTACTGCAATTATTTTGGGAGGAAACTCGATTACAACAGGTAATGGAACTGTAACAATATCAAACTCTGCAGGAACAGTATTAAATTCAGGAATTTCGGATTTAACAGTTAACAACTTATTGACTGACACATATACGATTGAAATAACTGATGACAAAGGTTGTACAACATCTAGTACGTTTTTGATTGATGAACCAGCAGAAATCGCAATTGACTTCACTTTAACCAACCCTAATTGTTATGGAATTGAAACTGGAAGTATTTTAATTGATACAGTTTACAACTACCAAAACACTTCATTTGATAGTTTATATTACATTTGGGTACCAGATGCGAACAACACCTCTGGGTATGGGTTTAATAGTGCTGACTATTTAAGATTTATTGGAGAGGGTGACTTCCAATTAAAAATTACAGATGGACGTGATTGCTTTAAGTTCTTTGACTTTACAATTGAGTATCCAGATTCAATTTATTGGGATGAATTAGACTTTGATGCTACAGTATGTAGAAACCAAGTTCCATTTGACAACGGAAGTGGTCAAGTCTATGCGGCGGCTGCAGGCGGTTCAAATGGAAATGGTGCTGGTACTAACTTTGATTACCTTTGGACGGAATTAGCTACTGGCGATAACACAACACAATCTACTTGGGGAAATAGAAACCCTGGATGGTATTCAATTCTTGCTACAAATGATTTAGGGTGTACTATGAGAGATTCAATATATGTCGATTCTTTAAGTCCTGAAGCCATATTCACAATGAATTTAACGTCTTCATTCGGTGCTTTAAATTCACCAACTGAAGGAACAGCTGAAGTTACAATCGAGTTAACCAATCAGTCAATTAATTATGACTTTGCTAACATGCCTCTACCTTATGGTAACAGTAACCCAACAGTTGATACTAATTTTATTTGGACATTTGGTTTAGTAGGACAAGCACCTACAGAAGTTAATACTGATTATGATGACATTACTGAAGTAATAAATAGACAATACTTAAATGAAGGTACTTATGAAGTTTGTTTAATTGTAGTTGAAAACATGAATGGATGTATAGACACAACTTGTAAGCAATTAATTGTACATGATGTACCAAACTTAATAACGCCAAATGTATTTACACCAGGCGGAAATGGTCAAAATGATTATTACTTTTTTGAAAGTGCAGGTATTATAGAATTTAATTGCCAGGTATTTAATTTATGGGGTAATCAAGTATTCCAATTCAATGATATTTCAGACCAATGGGATGGAACAAATATGAATAATGGTAGCCAATGTGTAGATGGAACATATTTTTACATGTACACACTAACATATAGTAATGGGTCAACCGACTCAGGCCAAGGTAACATACAGATTATTCATGACCCTGAATAATAAAATTAGATAATTACAAAAAAGCCACTTTCGTTAAATCGAAAGTGGCTTTTTTGTTCATTTACTTCTATTTTTTTAAACTTTATCTATAATTTCTAATTTATTGATTAAAATAGTTTTACAAATCCTATAAAATCATTAAATTCGCAAATCTAGAAAATTGATTAATTTCAACCATCTATTACAATTGATAGAGACATAGCTGAAAGTCGTTATCGTTTTCATTCAAAATTTATACTTCCTTTAAAGAGAAGGTTACACTATTTTGAAAAAGAAGATGTAAAACTATCGGTTTTATTTCATATTCCTTTGTCTAAATTATTTTAAAAAAAGCTGTTATGACATATAAAGATTACATTAAAGAGATTGAGACTAGAAAAACTCAAGGACTTCATCCGAAACCAATTGATGAAACTGAATTAACAAATGAAGTTATTAACCAGATTAAAGACCTTGGAAACGCGGATCGTAAAGAATCTCTTAATCACTTTATTTATAATATTCTTCCTGGTACTACCAATGCTGCAACTGTAAAAGCTAAATTTTTAAAAGAGATTATTCTTGGAGAATCGGCTGTAGAAGAGATTTCACCTTCATTTGCTTTTGAGCAATTGTCTCATATGAAAGGTGGACCTTCGATTGAAGTTTTACTTGATTTAGCTTTAGGTAATGATACAGCAATTTCTGCCGAAGCTACAAAAGTTTTAAAGACACAAGTTTTTTTATATGAAGCTGATACAGCTCGTTTGACAGAAGCATTTAAAGGCGGAAGTGAAGTAGCAAAAGAAATTATTGAGAGTTATGCTAAAGCAGAATTCTTTACAAAACTGCCAGAAATTGAGGAAGAAATTGAGGTGGTAACATTTATAGCTGGAATTGGTGATATCTCTACAGATTTATTATCTCCAGGTGGTGATGCACACTCAAGATCAGACAGAGAACTACATGGTCAGTGTTTATTTGAACACAACAAAGACATGCAAAACGAATTACTTGCGCTACAAGAAAAACACCCAGGTAAACGAGTAATGTTAATTGCCGACAAAGGAACAATGGGAGTTGGTTCATCTAGAATGTCAGGAGTAAACAACGTAGCCTTATGGACAGGGATTAAATCTAGCCCCTATGTGCCATTTATTAATATTGCTCCAGTAATTGCCGGAACAAACGGAATCTCTCCAATTTTCTTAACTACAGTTGGTGTAACTGGTGGAATTGGAATTGATTTAAAAAACTGGGTTCAACAAAAAGACGGTAATGGACACACCATTGTTGATTCTGAAGGTGATCCAATTTTAAAGGAAGAATATTCTGTTGCGACAGGAACAGTTCTTACCATAAACACTAAAACAAAAAAACTTTATAACGGTGATACTGAATTAAAAGATATCTCAACAGCATTAACTCCTCAGAAAAAGGAATTTATTAAAGCTGGTGGTTCTTACGCAGTTGTTTTTGGTAAAAAAATTCAAACATTTGCTGCTAAAGTTCTAGGTATTGATGCTCCTCAAGTTTATGCTACCTCAAAAGAAATATCTGTTGAAGGACAAGGATTAACCGCAGTTGAAAAAATATTTAATAAAAATGCAGTTGGAACTACACCAGGTAAGACATTACACGCTGGTTCTGATGTTAGAGTTGAAGTAAACATTGTAGGTTCTCAAGATACTACAGGGTTAATGACTTCACAGGAGTTAGAAATGATGGCTGCTACAGTTATCTCACCAATCGTTGATGGAGCATACCAATCAGGATGCCATACAGCTTCAGTTTGGGATGATAAATCTAAAGCTAATATCCCAAGACTAATGAGTTTTATGAATGATTTCGGACTAATTACAGCACGTGATCCTCAAGAACAGTATTTACCAATGACTGATGTAATTCATAAAGTATTGAATGATTTAGTTATAGATGATTGGGCAATTACTATTGGTGGTGATTCTCATACTAGAATGTCTAAAGGTGTTGCTTTTGGTGCCGATTCAGGTACTGTTGCTTTAGCTTTAGCTACTGGTGAAGCATCTATGCCAATTCCAGAATCGGTAAAAGTGACATTCAAAGGTGAAATGAGAAGCTATATGGATTTCCGTGATGTTGTCCATGCTACACAACAACAAATGCTTAAGCAATTTGGTGGTGAAAACGTATTCCAAGGAAAAATTATTGAAGTTCATATTGGTACTTTAACTTCTGATCAATCATTTACGTTTACGGATTGGACGGCTGAAATGAAAGCAAAAGCTTCTATTTGTATTTCTGAAGATGAGACTTTAATTGAATCATTAGAAATTGCTAAAGGTCGTATTCAAATCATGATGGACAAAGGAATGGATAATGATAAACACGTTCTTCAAGGTTTACTAGACAAAGCTAACACAAGAATTCAAGAAGTTAAATCGGGAGACAAACCTGCTTTAAGACCTGACTCTAATGCTAATTATTTCGCGGAGGTTGTAATTGATTTAGATGAAATTGCTGAACCAATGATTGCTGACCCAGATGTAAATAATGAAGATGTTTCTAAAAGATACACGCATGATAACATTAGACCATTATCGTACTACGGTGGTACTAAAAAAGTCGATTTAGGTTTTGTTGGATCTTGTATGGTTCACAAAGGAGATATGCAAATTTTAGCTCAAATGCTTAAAAATATTGAAAAACAATATGGTAAGGTTGAGTTTAAAGCACCTTTAGTTGTAGCCCCACCAACATACAATATTGTTGATGAATTAAAAGCTGAAGGAGACTGGGATATGTTAGAAAAGTATTCTGGTTTTGTATTTGATGACAGTCAACCAAAAGGTTTAGCTCGTACGAAATATGAAAACATGTTATACTTGGAACGTCCAGGATGTAACTTATGTATGGGGAACCAAGAAAAAGCTGAACCAGGTGATACAGTAATGGCCACTTCAACACGTTTATTCCAAGGAAGAGTTGTTAAAGATTCTGGAGAGAAAAAAGGAGAATCTTTATTATCATCTACACCAGTAGTAGTACTGTCTACAATTTTAGGAAGAACACCTACAATGGAAGAATATGAAGCTGCTGTTGATGGTATTGTATTAACCAAGTTTAAACCCTCTCAAAAGCAATTAGTAAAATAAAACTTACTAACTATTATATAGTACAAAAAGTCTAAGCTATCGCTTAGACTTTTTTTGTGTCAATGAATTCTATATATGTAATATTTGACAAAACAAATAATACTTTAATATTACTTTTTCAACCCAATCAAGCTTACTCAGAACTACACTCATTCAACATAATTAAAATAGCTTCAAAAGACACCCCTACCTACTCTACACCAAATACTTATACAAATAATTGTAGTTTAACTTCAAATTGCTTATATTGTTAATAAAAAAAGAGAAATGGCGTTCGATATAGATATGATTAAAAAAGTGTACAACAGATACCCTGAAAGGATAGCTGTTGCACGTAAAACCGTAAACAAACCACTAACACTATCTGAAAAAATATTATACACCCACTTATGGGATGGAAATGCAACAGAAGAATATCCAAGAGGTAATTCATACGTTAACTTTGCACCAGATAGAGTAGCTATGCAAGATGCTACTGCTCAAATGGCATTGTTACAATTTATGCAAGCTGGTAAAAAGAAAGTAGCTGTACCTTCAACAACACACGCAGACCACTTAATTTTGGCTAAAGACGGTGCAGTTGCAGACATGGCCCGATCTAACCATACAAACGGAGAAGTATTTGATTTCTTAAGTTCTGTATGTGATAAATATGGAATAGGATTCTGGAAACCAGGAGCCGGTATTATTCACCAAGTTGTTTTAGAAAATTATGCATTCCCTGGCGGAATGATGATCGGTACTGATTCACACACTGTGAATGCTGGTGGTTTGGGTATGGTTGCCATTGGAGTAGGTGGCGCTGATGCTGTTGATGTTATGGCAGGAATGGCTTGGGAATTAAAAATGCCAAAATTAATTGGCGTTAAATTAATTGGTAAGCTATCTGGTTGGACTTCACCAAAAGATGTAATACTAAAAGTAGCTGGAATTTTAACTACTAAAGGTGGTACAGGATCCATAGTTGAATATTTTGGAGAAGGTGCAACATCTATGTCTGCGACAGGAAAAGGTACTATTTGTAACATGGGCGCCGAAATTGGAGCTACAACCTCTACATTTGGTTATGATGATTCAATGAGAAGGTATTTAACTGCAACTGACAGAGCTGATATTGTTGAAGCAGCTGATAAAATTGCCGAACACTTAACCGGTGACCCTGAAGTTTATGCTAACCCAGAATTATATTTTGATCAAGTCATTGAAATTAACCTAGACACCTTAACACCACATTTAAATGGACCATTCACCCCAGATTTGGCAACACCAGTTGCTGAAATGAAAGTAGCTGCCGAAAAAAATGGTTGGCCCACTGACATTGAATGGGCCTTAATTGGTTCCTGTACAAATTCTTCTTATGAAGATTTATCAAGAGCAGCATCAATTGTAAAAGACGCAACCTCTAAAGGCGTTGAAGCTAAATCAAAACTCGGAATCAACCCTGGTTCTGAGCAAGTCCGATATACTGCGGAAAGAGATGGATTAATGGACATTTTCAACTCTTTAAACGGAACAACAATTTTCACAAATGCGTGCGGACCTTGTATTGGACAATGGGATAGAGCTGGCGCAGATAAAGAAGAAGTAAACTCTATAGTCCACTCATTTAACAGGAATTTTAAAAAGAGAGCAGATGGCAACCCAAACACTATGGCATTTGTCACCTCCCCTGAAATGGTAGCCGCAATTGCGTTGTCTGGAAAATTAGACTTTAACCCATTAACTGATACATTAATAAACAAAGAAGGGGAACAAATTAAATTGGCTGTGCCAACTGGTGATGAATTACCAAAAAGAGGTTTTGACGTTGAGGAAAATGGATTCCAAGCACCTGCAAAAGATGGCTCTTCAATTGAAGTAAAGGTGTCGTCTACATCTGATAGACTACAGTTACTATCTCCATTTAAAAAATGGGATGGCAAAAATATAATGGGTGCTGTGTTATTAATTAAAGCATTTGGCAAATGTACAACTGACCATATTTCTATGGCTGGACCGTGGTTAAAATACAGAGGTCATTTAGACAACATTTCTAACAACTGTTTAATTGGAGCAGTTAACGCATTTGGAAAAGAATCAAATAAAGTTAAGAATCAATTAACTGGTAAATTTGGTGAAGTACCTGCAACAGCAAGAGCATACAAGGCGGCTGGATTACAATCTATAATTATAGGGGACCATAACTATGGCGAAGGCTCTTCCAGAGAACATGCCGCCATGGAACCACGCCACTTAGGAGCAATCGCTGTTATTGTAAAATCTTTTGCTCGAATCCATGAAACAAACCTTAAAAAACAAGGCATGCTAGGTTTAACATTTGCGAATGAAGGAGATTATGATTTAATTCAAGAAGGTGATAAATTTAATTTTATTGATTTAGTTGATTTTGCTACAGGCAAACCATTAACTGTGGAATTAATTCACACTAATGGGTCAGTTGACACAATCATGGTAAACCATACTTACAATGAAGCTCAAATTGAGTGGTTTAAATTTGGTTCTGCCTTGAATCTAATTAAATCCCAAGCTTAAAAACTCAATTCTTTCAATCCATTGAAAACAAAAAAGCTCAACAAATTTAATTTGTTGAGCTTTTTTGTTATTCGTGATGTGTAACAGAGTAGACTTAAAAATGTTCAGCAATATACTTATGTATCTTTTCCATCAATATTTCATCCTCTACTATTCCATGAACTTCAATATCACTATGAATTAATGCCATTTGATTAAATAATTCCTTAGCAACTGGATGACTCATTAAACCAGGATCTTTGTTCAATAATACTTTTTTAATGGTTTGCAAATCATCAGCTACTGCATGGCTATGTGTTTCTAAAAAATGATTCAAAACAAACATTTTTTCAGTTTCAACATAAACACCATTTAATAGTTTTTCTACAAAATTATACAATACTTTCTCCTCAAAATTAATATGATTATTTAATTCATTAGAATAATTCACCAAAAACGAATGTAAGGTTAAGGTTAAATCATTAACACCAATTTCGTCTTGTAGTTGTTTTGCTAAATTTTCAATTTTAGGAAACCATAACGTTAAATATTCTGTATGACTTTTTTTAAGAAAGTTTAAAATAACATCTAAAGACAATACTTTAAAAATATCACCATCAAAATTTTCAGGAGATAATATGCCTTCATAAAATTCAGGAAAAAAATCTTCTTTTAATTCAGAAGGATTATCAAACCTTAGCTTAACAATATTTTTATAGTCTTGAGTTAATTCCATATTACAAAGTTAATAATTTGAAAGTAAATTATATATCTAAAAATGAAAATAATTAACAATCAAAATCTATAACAATTTAGAAGTATTTCTTTTTGTTTTACGCTTCAAGTTATATCTAACTCCAGCATAAAAACGTCTAGTTTGAAGTGGACCATAAGCATAAGATGTATCAAAAGTAGCGTCATAAGGATTCTCTGGACTCACTAATGGAGACGATTGCGTGTAATTAAAAATATTTTTAACACCTGCATACACTTCCCATCCTTTCTTAAATTCTTTTGTCAACTGCACGTTTTGAACCGTGAACCAAGGAGACACCTCTGGTCTTTCATTCGGAGCATCATAAACAGGTAATTTTTGAGGCCCAACAATTTTACCAGTATAATTTAACTTAGTCTTCCATTTTTTAAACTCATAAGACAAATTAAAGACACCCGAAAAGAATGGTGCAAACAATTGTGTTTCCTTCACCAAATCTCCAATTTCATTTTTTGACTCTTCAAATACATCTTGTATTGTTATTCCTAATCGCATTCTGAAAGGTACTTTGAATTTATGATTTACTGAAAAAGACAATCCTCTTGTCACTCCATTACCATCTAAATTATCATAAATAATTAAATTTGGATCCGTATTATAATCAGGAATAATCTTGTTTAGAAAGTAAGTGTAAAACATATCAAAATCAAAATTCCCATACCCTAATTTAGTATATGTATGATTAAAGTTAAGTGTCACATTATGTGAACGCTCTGGTTGTAGTTCGTTCTTAATTAACACTTGTCTTGCTCCAGTTAAAAAAGCATGATCTTCAGTGAACAAATGAACCTGACGAAATCCGTTGCCATAATTAAACCTAAAAGAAGTATATGATCCAAAATCTTTTTTAAGACTTAAACGTGGAGATACAATTAGTCCATGTTTACTATGGTAATCAAATCTAACACCGGTTAACAAAATTAAACTTTCAGTCCAATTAAATTCATCTTGAGCAAAAACACCTGGTACAAACGTTTGTTCTGAAATATTAGATGACGAATTATCTTTATAGAATTGCAAATTATTGGTGTAACCTGCCAAAAATTGGTTTCTTTTTCCAAATTGTTTATTCCAAATTAAGTTGGTAAAAAATACTTGTTGGCTTGCTTTATAATTTACATCACCATAGTGCGAGTTTTGATCATGTGAATTTGCTGAAAAGCTCAACTTAAAGTTTCTACTTTTAAATGGTAATATATAATCACCTATTAGCTCCACTCTATCAGTAGATATATGTTCACCATACACACTATCCGACCCTAAATAAGCATCATTCCATTGTAAAGTTCCTCCAAAACGATCTTCCACATAATAACGAGCTGCTAAATTTAAAACGTTCTCGTTTTTCTTATTTAGAAACTGCCACTTATTAAAAACTGACAACCTATTATTTAAAGGAATATCAGTAAAGTTATCATCATTATAATCTAGTTTTTTCTGATTGTATAAATAATCAGCACTAATAGTCGTAAATACTTTCTTTCCTAATTTTGGAGACCAAGCTAAAGACACTTTATTTTCTAAATGTGTATTTGAATTTGCTTCAAATTCAATTAAGCTAGATGTTTCAGGAGATTTTGTGATAATATTAATAATACCACCTACAGCTTCCGTTCCATAAAGCGTAGATGATGGTCCTTTTATAATTTCAACTCGCTCTATCAAAGAGGTTGGAATCCCGTTAAACCCATAAGTAGATGACAACCCACTTACGATTGGCATTCCATCAATCAACACTAAAGTATAAGGTCCTTCCATCCCATTTATATGAATATCATTTGTACCACACACCCCACAATTCACTTGCTCTTGGACACCATTAACGGTCTCTAAAGCTTCAATCACACTATTTACAGGATTTGATTTGAAAAACTCACTCGTTATTAACTCTATTTTAACTGGTGATTTAGATATTGACACTTCACGCATGGCACCGGTAACCACAACTTGGTCTAATTGAAGATCAATCTTATTTAACTTAATTGTTTTCATCATAGACGTGTCGTTAAGCGTTATTGACAACTGAAACTTACTATGAGATGAGGAAGTCACTTGTAATTGATAAACTCCGTTTGGTATATTAGAAATTTTAAATTCACCTTTTAAATTAGTGGAAGTATGAAGATCAGTGTTTTTCAACCAAACCTTAGCAAAAGGAATCACTTCATTACCGTCATTAACTACACCAGACAGACTAGATGTTTGAGACCATAATACAGGGCTTAGACTTAGTAATAAAATAGAAATAACAAATTTCATATTGATAGTTTTCATATTGATAGTAATTATAAATAATGATGCAAATATACAATTCAATCATTAAACACAACAATAAAATTAAGCTTTATTAAAATTATTTTTAGGCTAACCTAAAAA
>Ga0209396_1001828_pt1 | contig 22968 bp, 30 predicted proteins | sample GOMGulsemesocosm_6_FD_184638 | JGI IMG/M metagenome (GOLD analysis project Ga0209396, IMG submission 184638) | Methane-oxidizing microbial communities from mesocosms in the Gulf of Mexico - GOM8C Gulf of Mexico (SPAdes) (version 2) | ecosystem: Environmental > Aquatic > Marine > Cold seeps... | reverse complement strand
GGCAGGCATGCCAAAAAGGGGCTTATTAAAACTGCCAAAAAATGTCGAGAATGTTATGACTTTATCACCTTCCGACATAATTTCTTCCACCGTGACCTCTAGGTCAGGCACAGATCGTCGAATATCTTCTACGTATTCGACATAGCCGTCGAAATCTCGAAAATCTTCCTTAAACGTCGTTTGGTAACGGAAACCCTTGGCAACAATTTTCTGTAAAAGAGCATATTTTCCTTTATTCCAAGATAGATCGATATGTTTTTCAATTAATCGTTTATTTTCTGAGCTCATAATCGCCTAGTAACCACACTTCAAATTTAATATTTATGAAAATATAATAGTGCCTATTCTGCTGGTTCGCCAGCTCAATTAAGACTCATTAAAAGTCAAATTGACACAGACCTATATTCCATTATAGTTATAATCTTATTTTTCAATAAATAAACCTTGGATATTTATCATGGCTAAAGTCACTCTAGATTATTTTACAGATGTTCTTTGTATTTGGGCTTACGTTGCGCAAATTCGCTTAGATGAGCTCCACCAGCAGTTTGATAATGATATTCAAGTGAATGAACACTTCATCACTCTTTTTGGTAATACACAAAAACGCATCGCGGAAGGCTGGCAAGAGAAAGGTGGGTTTGAAGGTTTTAATCAACACGTACTAAAAGTAGCAGAGCAGTTTCCTCATTTAAAAATCAATCCCTACGTTTGGCTAACTTGTCGCCCAACATCTTCAGCCAACAGTCACCTATATTTGAAAGCCGTGCAGTTATTAGTCAACGAAAATAAGGTATCTAATACCGAGTTTCAACAATTGATTTGGGATATTCGCAGTGCATTCTTTCAAGACGCTAAAGACATCAGTAATATCACAATTTTATCGCAACTTGCACAAAATCTATCACTTCCGATTAGCTTGATCCAACAAAAAATAGACAGTGGTTTAGCCATTGCTGCGCTTTGCGGGGATATGGAAATGCGTGAACTGCATAAGCTAGAAGGTAGCCCAACCTACCTATTAGATAAGGGGCGTCAAAAACTATACGGCAATGTTGGCTACCGTATTTTAGAAGCGAATGTTCAAGAACTGTTAGAAAAACCTCAAGGCATTGCCAGTTGGTGTTAATGAACCAAACGACATTGATAGAGCAATAAGTAGAGAAGCCCTATTAACCAGAAAACATCAGAGGGATTACAGGGATCAATGAGAATAGCCTTCACTTTTAATCTCACTCATCGATTCACTGCCTGGGCTTACCTCAGCAAGTATACCCGAGGCTAAGCCCGCATTTGAGCTTGACTCTAACAATGCAATCGCGGGCATTGAATTCAAAACATCCATCCCTTCCTGAATGATCCGCCTCTGACTCATCAATTGATGGGCTGATTTGAAAGGGCCTGCCGCTAATAAATGAAATTGCTCTTCTTTCCATTCTACCCATACCCATTGATAAGGTACTTGATGTAATAGCAACCAGCGCTCTTGGGATGCTGCTTGCTTTTTATGTTTGACTAACGCGAGCTGCAAAGCGCGCTGTTGAGATTTATTAACAGGAAAGGCAAGTTCTAAATAAGAGATCGCAACCTTGTCTCTATTGGCAGAATAGATTTTAGGTTCTTCCTGATATTTAAACTGAGTACTGCATGCTGTTAGTGCGATAAGGACCGATAAGCAGGAAAAAACCGCCATAGTGTGGTTATTCATAGCATCCACTCAGATTAGTTATTCAGAATGCTAAGCCATTTAACCTAGCAACCTTTTAACTATAGATGCAAACCTGCTCATTTTTCACACTAATTTGATATGATTTGTATCTGGCGCGGGTGGTACTTCTTTCTTTTTTTTATCAGCTAAAGCAGCACCCACTTCAGCAACTGTAAACTCGGATAAGTCTAACTCTAAATCGGCTACCGGAACCGATCGAGATGGATTCATATCCTCACCCACAGCGGCGACAGAGATGTGACTCGTATCTGGCGCAGGCGGATCAACCTTTTCATCAGCCTCAACTTCAAGAAAAGGCGAAACCATCTTGATCGCACTGGTATCGATGTCAGCGTCTGGAATATTGCGACGCTCAGCAGGAGCCAATAAATCACTGCCCGAAGGCAGAATATCCCAATTACCCTGCTTGCCTTGCGGTGCGGTTTCAGCAATCGAGGCAGCTTCAGCCGTAGCCGTTTTAGGAATAGAGGGAATTACAGGAGCATCTGCGACTTCTTTTACTTGCGTAATAAGGGCCTTCGCACCCGCTTGCTTAAAAGCTTGCTGATATTTGACGGCAATGGTTTTATCCACTGCTTTTTTTATCGTATTCACTTTACCAGAGAATAACTGCGCTAATTTGGCATCATTAGCTTTAAAAATTTTAGCAATTGCGGCTTTTACCTTGACCTCATCAGCCCCTGGTAAAAACTCACCTCTGAAATAAATATCGTATTTTGGATCTGCCATGACTCAATCCTTAATCACGTTGTCTTTTTATTATAGACCGTCAGTCTAGCTCGTTTAACCCTAGCGATGAAGTAGAAAGAAGTCATTTATGACTTCTTTCCTGCCCCTTCTGCGATGCGCTTCACAACTCTAGCGGTTGCAATAAAAGCAAATGTCCCAGTAACCATGGTCGCTGAGCCAAAACCAGAGGCGCAATCTAAGCGTGTACTACCCTCACCACCGGGCTTCGTTCGACAGACCGAGCCATCAGACTGTGGATATGTCATCTGCTCAAGGGAATAAACACAGGGAATCGAATAATAGCGCTTAGGGTTACGAGAGAATTCATATTCACTGCGCAGTAGAGAACGTACTTTTGAAATCAGTGGGTCGTGAGCACATTTATTCATATCAATTATTTGAATCTGCGTTGGATCTATTTGTCCGCCCGCAGCGCCCGTCACCACAATGCGAATTTTATTAATATGACAATGAGCAATCAGTGCTGCCTTGCTTCTTGCACTATCAATGCAATCGATCACATAGGAAAAGCCGGTATGAATCAGTTCACGCATGTTCTTTTCGGTAACAAAGTCCATATGTGTGGTGATTTTACAATGCGGATTAATCGCCTTTAAACGCTCTGCCATGGCTTCAATTTTAAGCTTACCGGTATTACCATCCATTGCTGGTAATTGGCGATTAACATTGGTAACACACAGATCATCCATATCAATCAAAGTAATGGCACCTATGCCACTACGAGCAACCGCTTCAGCAGCCCATGAACCAACACCACCAATACCGATAATACAGACATGAGCATTGCGTAGGCGATCTAAGCCTTCTACTCCATATAAACGGCCAATGCCACCAAAACGATCAAGATAGTCATCAGACATGAATAATGCGAGCCTCACTCAGATTTTAAAAGATGTATAGATTAAAAGCAGAATTATACCTGAGACTTACCAGCATGAGGCGAGAGATAGCAGGTTTATTAGATTTAAAGACTGAACTAGCGTTGACTTAATCGCAGCGCTATTTTTATAGGCTACTAACTAAAAGACGCTTACCCCAACGAGAAATTTCAGCAATCCGAGGAAGCGTTGGCTCTAAACGATCAAAGCGAATGCCCAATTTGGTCTGTTCACGCAAACTTGCTTGGCCAGTCAACCCCGTTTTTAGGGCTTGTGTCGGTGGGTGCTTACCCACAAGACTCTGCACCATCAAAGGTAAGAAGTCTGCTGATAGGTTCGCCAATGTATGATAATTAATTCTTACTTGGCTACGAACGTTGTTATCGATTTCAGTACGCTCAATAATGAGAGCATCCCCAGCCTTTAACGGCCCTTCAATAATATTAAAGAACTGCTTTAATTCGCCTTCCATTGCTGCAATTTTATCCGCGCTATGCTCAACCGCAAGTGTATTCAACCAAAGTGAGCGAAAACGACGGAGACTGAATTTTTCAGTAGAGATTTTTATTTCTAAACGCTGAGGTGCGGCAACTTGAGCCGATTCATCTGCTGGGTCGCTATAAAGTGCCATTAGCATCCAATCTTTATTCAAATTACTGAATGCACCATAACCTTGCAGCTCAGATTCAGCATTTACACTAAGGCTTGCTGAAAGAATAAATACGGTAACGAACGATAGAATTAAGCGATACATAATCGTCTCAAGGTTTGCGAATATGCGATGATAATGCACTGATTGAATGATCGTTTAAAGATACTAGTTCTCATTTTAATTAAAACAAATTAGATTCTTATCAGATATGACGACTAGCACTCATTTATTATCTTTAAAAACGCATCACTAGAGATGAGATATTTATAGATTCACCAGCTGAATACGCTGTAATTGATCAACTATTTGGTGATGCAAGGAATCTTGTACATCAGGGTTACGAATATCATCAAGGGTTATATTACCCAAAACTCGCAGTAGAAGGTCGTTTATTCCCGTCCAATTACTGGATAGCGAGCATGATTCCGTGATCTCACACTGATTATCATCAGCACTGCATTCGGTTAACGAAATGGGCCCTTCAAATGCCTGAACTACGTCTAATACACTAATTTGAGCAGGTGCCAACGCTATACGATAACCGCCCTTCGACCCTCTCTGTGCGATAACCAAGCCAGCATCAACAATCGCTTTCATAACCTTGCGTACAGTCGCAATCGTCAAACCTGTAGCTTGAGAAATATCATCAGTGGATTGCTTAACAGCACCCGCGACAGCCAGCTGATTTAATACCACCAGACCATAATCGGTTAACTTGCCAATTCTTAGCATTTAAATACTTCTATTGTGTGCCGAACATTTGTCATAAGTATTCATCATATCAGAGCCTCTCAATTAATTCTAAATGACTATCTCGACAGCCTTAAATAAGACACATTCGTATCTAGTCTAAAAGTATCAATTTCATTGGTCATAAACTGCCCACTTTGATAGAATACGGCCCCATAATTCAGCAATCGATACCAGTTTGGTATTGATTAAAATACCCTACCAAATTAGTATGGTATTACAAACTAAGATTCCGGCCGGCCACTATTTAGTCCGTATATTAAATAGTGCCTCCCCTATGGCCGTAGACGATGATAGAGATGAGAGTCTTTCCTATGACTGATAACGCAGAAATCGATCGCCAGATAGACAGAGAATACGAAGCCGGTTTTGTCACCGACGTAGAATCTGAAACCTTAGCTCCTGGCCTAAACGAAGATACTGTTCGCTTTATCTCAAAGAAAAAAGGCGAGCCAGAGTGGCTGCTTGAATGGCGCTTAAAAGCGTTTGCTACCTGGAAAGAAATGACCCCACCAAACTGGGCTCAAGTTAAGCACTTAGAAATTGATTTTCAAGACGTCTCTTATTATTCAGAACCTAAGAGCATGGCGGATCGTCCACAGAGCTTAGACGAAGTCGACCCTGAGCTATTAGCGACTTACGAAAAGCTGGGTATTCCTGTTCACGAGCAAGCTGCTTTAGCCGGTGTTGCCGTTGATATCGTATTTGACTCCGTGTCTTTAGGTACTACTTTCCGAGCAACACTTGCTGAATCTGGCGTTATTTTCATGCCAATTTCAGAAGCCGTACACGAGCACCCAGAGCTGGTTAAAAAGTACATGGGCAGTGTTGTTCCACAAAAAGACAACTACTACGCTGCACTAAACTCTGCTGTTTTCAGTGATGGTTCGTTTGTTTATATTCCTAAAGGCGTTCGCTGCCCAATGGAGTTATCAACTTACTTCCGTATTAATGAAGAAAAAACAGGTCAGTTTGAACGTACCCTTATTATTGCTGACGAAGGTTCTCACGTAAGTTATTTGGAAGGCTGTACGGCTCCAATGCGTGACGAAAATCAACTGCACGCTGCGGTTGTAGAATTGATTGCTCATGACGATTCTGAGATCAAGTACTCTACGGTACAAAACTGGTACCCAGGCGATAAAGACGGTAAAGGCGGCATCTATAACTTCGTAACCAAGCGTGCCATTGCTCATACCAATGCCAAAGTTTCTTGGACGCAAGTAGAAACCGGTTCTGCCATCACTTGGAAATATCCAAGCTGTATTCTAAAAGGTGACAACTCTGTCGGTGAATTCTACAGCGTTGCCTTAACTAACAATTATCAAGAAGCCGATACCGGCACGAAGATGATTCACTTAGGTAAAAACACCAAGTCGACCATCATCACTAAAGGTATCTCGGCAGGTAAGAGCCAGAACTCTTATCGCGGCTTGGTCAAGATGGGGCCGGGCGCAAAAGGCGCACGTAACTATACCCAGTGTGACTCACTATTAATTGGTGATAAATGCGGTGCGCATACTTTCCCTTATATCGAAAGTAAAAATCCAAGCGCGGTAGTAGAACACGAAGCGACGACTTCTAAGGTTTCCGACGAACAACTTTTCTTATGCCGCCAGCGTGGCATTGATACAGAGAAAGCCGTTTCGATGATTGTTAACGGATTCTGTAAAGAAGTATTTAAAGAACTACCGATGGAATTCGCCGTAGAAGCCGGCAAGTTATTAGAAGTTTCGCTTGAAGGATCTGTAGGGTAATCGAATAAACAAAGCTCAGCTTTGTTTATTCGATTACGATCGGCCAAGGATGGCCGAGCCGGCAGCCGTACAGGGACGTAAATGCAATATATCTAAACCGCGTAGAGTCTGAAAATTTTAACCTGACTCCGCAAATATTGCTTCGCCCCACAACAACAAATTTAAAATTTTAGGAACACATTCAAATGTTAACGATTAAAGATTTAAAAGCCAGCGTTGAAGGCAAAGACATTCTAAAAGGCCTTAACCTAGACATTAAGCCAGGCGAAATTCACGCGATCATGGGGCCAAACGGCGCCGGTAAAAGTACCTTAGGTAATGTGCTTGCAGGTCGTGATGACTATGAAGTGACTAACGGTAGTGCTGAACTAGAAGGCACTAACCTGCTAGACATGGAAGCAGAAGAACGTGCTCGCTTAGGTTTGTTCCTAGCCTTTCAGTACCCTGTTGAAATCCCAGGTGTTTCCAACCTAGAATTTTTAAAAGCGTCTGTTGATTCAGTTCGTTCTGCTCAAGGCAAAGATGCTTTAGATTCCGTTACCTTTTTAAAGCTAGCCCGTGCTAAATGTAAATTAGTTAACCTAGACCAAAGCTTCTTGAAGCGTGGCGTTAACGAAGGTTTCTCTGGCGGCGAAAAGAAGCGTAACGAAATCATGCAAATGATGTTGTTAGAGCCAAAAATCTGCATCCTAGATGAAACAGATTCAGGCCTCGATATCGATGCCTTGCAAGTTGTCGCTGAAGGCGTCAATAGCTTACGTGATCCAAACCGCAGCTTCATCATCGTAACTCACTATCAGCGTTTACTTGATTACATCGTTCCTGATTTTGTTCACGTATTGGCGAACGGTAAAATCGTTAAGTCTGGCGGTAAAGAGTTAGCCCTAGAGCTTGAAGAAAAAGGTTACGCTTGGTTAGAAGATGCTGCTGAGAACGGAGCTGGCTAATGACTGATTTCCATAACGGTCTGCTAGCCGTAAAGAGTGATGAATCAAATTCATCACTCTCAGCAATCACTGCTTTAAATAAAAGCGGTAAAGAAAGCTTTTTACAGCAAGAAATTCCAACGCGAAAAACAGAAGCGTGGAAATTTACCTCGCTATACAACTTTACTTCTAACGAAGAAGGTTATGGCCGCTTGGCTGAAACTCATAATGCTGCGGGTCTTGATGGCATTACGACGATCCCTGCGTTAGACGCTCAGCGCTTAGTTTTTGTTAATGGCCAATACTCGGAAGAACTTTCTTCCAATGAAAGTATTAAAAACGTGGTTCGTTTTAGCCAAGCCAATGAAGCTCAGCAAGCTATTATTGCTGATAACTTAGGCACCGCTATTGAACAAGAAAAGCACATCTTTGCGTCGCTAAATAATGCGATCACAACTGATGGTATTTTGGTTCATATTGAAAAGAATGAGCAATTAAAAACTAATATTCAGATTACGCACATCACGACGCCGCAGGCTAAGCCTTTTACCGTTGCAGCGCGTTTGTTAATCGTATTAGAAACCGGCGCTACGGCTACGGTTGTTGAACATTTTGCTAGCAATGATGATGAGCAAAACTGTTTTGTTAATGCCATTACTGAAGTTAAAGTCGGCGATAACGCGCGTTTGAATCACTACCGCTTGCAACTTATGCAAGAAGGCAGCATTCAAATGGGTGGAGTTCATATCGATCTAGGTCGAGATGCAAACTACGACAGCTTCCAGCTTGGCCTTGGCGCTAAGATCGTACGTAACGACATTAACCTGAATCACAATGTCGGCGGCAGCCACTGTGAGATCGTCGGTGTTTATCTTCCGCAGAATAAACAGTTAATCGATTTCCACAGCAATATCGAACACAAGGTTGCTAATTGTACAACCAATGAAGTGTTCCGTGGCATCATGGCGGATAAATCGAAAGCGGTTTTCAATGGCCGTATTCATATTCATCCAGATGCACAAAAAACTTTAGCGGGTCTTAGTAATAAAAACTTATTACTGTCGAACGACGCGACGATTAATACCAAGCCAGAGTTAGAAATTTACGCCGACGATGTACGCTGTGCACACGGAGCGACGATTGCTCAATTAGATGAGCAAGCGCGTTTCTACTTACAGTCTCGTGGCATTAGCGCTGCAGAAGCTGACGTTATGCTGAGCTTTGGTTTTATTAATGAATTATTAGAAAACCTTGAACTCGATGCTGTTCGTAATTTGATTCGTCCACTGCTAGCCCAGCGCTTTGGTCGTGACGAAGAATTAATGAAGCACATTGGTTAGTAGATATTAAATTGTAATTATTTAGAAGCTTGGTTTTAAAATCGAACCATGATTGGGTATTTATTCCACAAAACGGCGTAAATACTTCCCTGTAGCCTTAGTTCGGCATTCCCTGCCTCGCATATTTGCTACACAAACACCCAATCATAGTTCTTATGATCTAGTTAGTATTGGCAAGCTGAATAATTACAAATATTTAAGGTAAGAAGTGATATATGAGCGATAGCAAAAAAATGGACATCGAACAAATTCGTGCTGACTTCCCGATCTTGCACCAGCAAGTGAATGGCAAGCCACTGGTTTATCTCGACAACGGTGCGACCACGCAAAAGCCGCAGGTTGTTATCGATGCCATTGCTAATTATTACCGCACCACAAATTCGAATGTGCACCGCGGCGCTCATACGTTAAGTGATCAAGCGACGCAGATGTTTGAAGATGCGCGCATCACGATGCAGAAATTTATTAACGCAGAAAAAAGCGAAGAGATCATTTGGACTCGTGGTACCACAGAGTCCATTAACTTAGTCGCACAGACTTGGGTTCGCTCTAATGTGAAAGCCGGTGATGAGATAATCATCTCGGGTATGGAGCATCACTCGAACATCGTGCCTTGGCAGATGATCTGCGAGCAAACAGGCGCGGTACTAAAAGTTATTCCAGTATTTGATGATGGCTCCCTCGATTATGACGGCTATTTAAAACTACTTAACGAGAAAACTAAGTTTGTTGCAGTCGTGCACGTCTCCAATGCCTTGGGTACTTTAAACCCGGTTGAAGACATTATTCGTGAAGCGCATAAAGTTGGCGCTAAAACCTTGATCGATGGCGCACAAGCCGTTGCTCATTGGGATATTGATGTACAAGCACTGGATTGTGATTTCTATGCGTTCTCTGGCCATAAACTATTTGGACCTACGGGTTTAGGGGTTTTATACGGTAAAGAAGCATTATTAAATGCCATGCCTCCTTATCAAGGTGGCGGCGAAATGATTTTGCATGTTAGCTTTGAGAAAACGACCTATAACGTTTTGCCTTATAAGTTTGAAGCAGGCACGCCTAATATTGCCGGTGCCATTGGCATGGCTGCGGCCATCGACTATTTGAATAGTCTCGACCGTATTGCTCTCGCTAAACACGAAGATGCGTTACTGGCTCGCGCTAATGAACTAGCAGCAAAAACTGATGGTCTGCGCTTAATCGGCACCAGTAAAAATAAAGCCAGTGTTTTCAGCTTTTTAATTGAAGGCACTCACCCACACGATGTGGGCACATTATTAGATCAGCAAGGCATTGCGGTTCGTACTGGACATCATTGTGCAATGCCTGTGATGGAGCAGTTTGATATTCCTGGTACGGTACGTGCGTCGTTTACTTTCTACAATACATTAGAAGAAGTCGATGCTCTGTTTAAAGGAATTGAAAAAGTAAAAATGTTTTTACTCTAACGAGACATTAACCTTTTTAACTTAAGAGAAATTTATGACGATTGAAACATTTGATCCAAACGCAGAAATCAACCAAGAAAGCCAGCAAGTCAGTATGACCGAAGCCGCTATGGTTCACGTGCGTAAGCTATTGGCCAACTCCAATTCCATTGGTGTACGCATTGGGGTGAAAAAAAGTGGCTGTTCTGGCTTTAAATATGACATTGAATTTGTCACCACGCCTTTAGTAGAAGATACTTGCTTTCAAGTAGCTGATGACATCGCCCTGTATGTTCCTACTGAATATCTTGCGATGGTGAAAGGCACAGAAGTCGACTATACGACGGAAGGCTTAAACAGCACCATCAAGTTTAATAATCCTAACGCTAAAGACCTTTGTGGTTGCGGCGAATCATTTTCAGTTTAATAGGAGCAATCTAGTGGAAAAACGCATGGTTGTTTCCCAGCAGGACTGTCCTGCACGAAGAGTACCCAGTGGTCAGCCGACCATCATTCCAGCGGGCTCTTTCTTAACTATTAATCAAGCGCTCGGCGGCAACTATACTTTAACTCTAAATGGCAACATGGTTCGAGTTGATGGTACGGATGCGGCGTTGATTGGTCTTGAATCAGAAGAAATTAGTTTTGCAGACAGTGGGGATGGTTTAGTTCATGACGAACAAATTCGCCAAGCCTTAAAAACTATTTTCGATCCTGAATTACCGGTTAATTTATTAGACCTAGGTTTAATTTACGGCATCGATATTGACGATAAAAACGTCATCATCCGCATGACGCTCACGGCACCAACGTGTGGCATGGGCCCGGTATTAATTAGCGATGTTGAATATCGCGTAGCAAAAGTACCCAACGTCGAGTCGGTAAAAGTACAGCTTATTTTTGATCCACCTTGGCACAAAGATATGATGACTGACGAAGCTCAACTTGAAACTGGCCTGTTTTTTTAACAGGCTTTTTTATTTGTATAACCATATACTGACATAATCTTATGCCTTCAGACTTATTTAAAAAAAGACGCCGTTTTTTAATTCGCCTTGCTAAAACCTTACATCAGTGTGGTACCCCTGCTTACCAACTAGAAGCCCACCTGCTTAAAATCAGTGATACTTTAAATCTTGGAGGTTCCTTTTTAATTAGCCCTACCGCCATCACCTGTATTTTTTGGCCTAAAGGCGACCGTGAAAATAATGAACACACCTATATTTCCCGCGTCCATCCTGGTGATCTAGATCTGGGTTTATTAGCCCGTACCGATGAACTAGTCGAAGAACTGTGTTCTGGCAAACGAGATTTAGAGGACGCATTATCACGCCTAGAGGATATTAATAATAAACCCCACCCTTATCCTCAGTGGATGATTTTAATCGCCTTTGGCTTAGCCAGTGCAGCGTTTAGCATGCTGATGGGGACCAGCTGGGTAGATGTTGGGATTTCCTGTTTATTAGGTTTCATTGTGTATTTCCTAGTGTACTGGTCGGAAAACTCTGCCCGTATACAAACGGCTTTAGAGCCCCTTACTGCGATACTGGCTGCATTCTTGGTCACAGGTATCAGCTATATCGCTCCTAGTATGAATAACTCTCTGGTTGTACTTGCGAGTATCATTGTCTTTATTCCTGGGCTTGCGCTCACCGTTGGTTTATCAGAACTTGCTGCCCGAGACTTAATCTCAGGCACTGCTCGTATCATGGACGCGGGTATGGTGATGTTTAAATTGTATTTTGGCGCTGTACTGGGTTTTGCCATTGGGGATGCTTGCTGGGGATATTTACTTCCTATCACTCATCCAGAAGTCGCCCCCCCCTTACCAAGCTGGAGTAGCTGGCTAGCAGTATTGATTTTATCTTTTTGCTTAATGGTGATGTTTAAGATTCGCCTGAAGGATGCCCCTTGGGGAATCAGTGCGGGATTTATAGCTCATGGCACGAGCCTTATAGCGTCTGCTCATTTTGGCATTGCTTTGGGGACTTTTTTTGCCGCTTTAGTTTTGGGTATTTACGCCAATATTTATGCACGTTGGTTAAAAGCGCCTGCGGCCATCGTTTTATTACAAGGTCTGGTCGTTCTCGTCCCAGGCAGTAAGATCTATATGGGCTTGAATAGTGCCATATCTGGGCAAGAAATTATGCATATTGATCAACTCGGCAGCCAAGCATTCTTAATTTTAATGTCTCTGGTCGCCGGGTTAATCTTCGCGAATATTATTGTAGACCCTCGCCGTTCTTTATAAAGCAGCAGATCATAAAATAACGGGGGTTACTGATAATGCTTTTATTGTTTGCGGCTCTTCTATCAATGACAGCAAAAAGTTTTTGGCATCATTAGCTGATTGCTCTGGCACTTCTTCCATAGGGATATGGCCAACACCTGAATAGATAATAGTTTTAGCATCTTCAATATCCCCGGCGAACTTCTGCGCGTTTTTCAAAGGAATCCATACATCCGCATCTCCCCATTGGATCAACGTTGGTACCTTCAGTTGCTTAATTTTGGCATTTTCAACATGCGCAAGACTGGCAAAAACACTGACCACAGCCTGACGATTACCTTCACGCAGCATTAATTGGTGATAGCGATCAATAACATCATCCGTCACCTTAGAGCTGTCTCCATATACTTCATTCAGCGTATGATTCACTATAAATCGGGGTGTAATGAATCTTAAACCATCTTTTAATATCGGTGTTTTTAATAACTCAAGCATCATCGGTGGCTTAAAAGGATAGCCCGCAGCATCAACTAATATAAGGCGTTTTACTTTATCAGGATGTATCACAGCAAAATTCCATGAGATATACCCTCCCATAGAATTACCCGCTAAAAAGAAAGACTCAATACCCAACTTGTCAGTTAGCTGATCAAGCATATCCACGGAACGTTCGATATTATAAATACCGTCGGCATATGGACCAGTTAAACCAAAACCTGGAATATCAACTCGAATGATACGAAAATCGTTTTTTAAGGTTTCAACCCAGCCATCCCAAGTATGAAGGCTGGCCATAATACCGTGTAATAATACCAGTACAGGGGCATCTGCATTTTCTACAGAATTTAAGCCTTCATCTCGATAATGCAGCTGGATGCCTTGCTGAAGCCCGCCTAACTGAATAAATTCAGATTCTGCATTCGCATAACGACTATTAACAATATCAGGGGCTAAATCCACAAAGCCCATGTAATGACGACCAGCAAACATGGCACTCAATATTAAAACCGTAAGGACTACGGATACTCGAAATTTCATAAAACATCCCTGCAAGATAACTATTATTTTTCTAGTTCAATCTTGCAGGAAAATTAGGGTGTTTGGCTAGGTTAGATTCCGACATTTTAATACATATATCAGAATGTGGATAATGCTACCCACAAAGCCCTTTCATTAAGATCTTATTTGTCCAATGAAAAAAACCGTGAGAAGTTGAAAATTGCGTACTAACAGCAGAAAGCCTACTAGGACACTGCTGCTCTAGCTTTGCCTTAGCTTCATCTACATAATCAGTATCAAAAGCAAAAAAGAACACCACGTCCTGAGTCGCCACCGCTTCAACATAATGTCCGTTGTCGATAGCATGAGCACCGGCATCAAAACCATCACTATGAACCATGTGAATACTATGAGTGCAGCCCGCTAATAAAATCAAAGGCAATAATATAAGCTTCTTCATCACCTATGCCTCCGCTATATTGCAATAACCACTGGCAATCACTTCACGCTTAAATACCAATACATAAGCCGTCGTTTGGTGCTTAGTCAAAATACCGGTTAACTTCCCGCCTCGACATTGAGCTTTTAAACTTTCAATAGCCTCATCAACAAAGTCATTTTGAGTAGTAAAGCCTAAAAATACCAAATCAGAAGCCGTTGCAGATACTAGGTGATCACGCTCTTTAGGCAATTGAGTTAATGATACCGAGTTTAAACTCACACAGCCCGACAGCACACTAATAGCAATTAACGACGATAAAATAACAAACAGCTTTTTCATAACACTCTCCAAAATTTATAAAATACAATCAGCATCTATACGTACAATTTCACCACTCACTGGCCCATAAGAACGCGCTTCACGTATATTGCGTAACGCTGTAATCTTACCTGTCGGACATTGTTGGTGAAGTTGTAGTAGAATATTTTCTGCATAACGGTCGTTATATACAGGGTTGCCAGTGCTAGGCCCCATATTAATAAGGGCTAGAATTGCGGCTAAATCCCCTAAGTTTTCTTTAGCACTCTCTGATTGAGCCAATTCACTGGTAATCGCAACAGCTTCAGAGGCATTAAAGCCGGTATCACTAAGCTTCACCGAAATGGGCCTTAAGTCACCCTGGCTTTGGTCAATATCACTAATCTGAATGTGATCAAGCCTAGCGCAGCCTGAACAAATCAATATTAGTGAAATCATTAATACTCTTAACATAAAAACTCCTGTTGATTATTTTCATTGAGTATCCGTTAATTATAATGATGCTTGCTGAATCTAAGCTGAACGAAAATGAGTTTTAGACCTCACTAAATTATTGGATTAGTCGCGATCTAGTCTGTCGTCATCAAATGAGCGCTTTTAATGCTCACTCCGGTATTTTCAGCATTCATTTTTCTAATCAGTTTTTGACTAGAAATATTGCTTCTAATCAAAGCCTGAGTTTGCTGCTGCAGTAACATCAACATTTCATAGTAGGCGGCATTCATATAAGACTCCCTTCAAATCAATTCTATAATTAACAAACAACCTGTTATGCTAACGATTGTAACCTCACTACATGAACTCAAGCTTAACGAGCACATAACATTTTCACTTAATCTCATTCAGCTTAGGTTCAGTTACTTTGACTATAATGGTGACTATTCACATCAGTAGAGTTTCACTTTGAAGAGCATTTTTAGCGTGAACAGAAAACAAGGGGGGAATCGATACACCCTTTTAATATATCTAGCCAGCTTACTCCTATCCTTCGATTTAGTGGCTGACAGCACGACTACGCCTAAAAAAGATAGCCGTATTGCACAGCATGAAATGACAGAAGGCTGGATTGAGAAGAAAATTGCTCCGCCGACGCAATGGGTAGAAAGTATTTTTGCGCCTTTTACTCTATGGATGGAAACTGAAATCCAAAGTGAGGTACATACCCAATCACCGCCATCTGCTACTGAAAGACCTAGCCACAACCTAATTACCGTTCAACACGCAATCAATAGCGTATTAAAAAAACAACCAGGTAAAATTTTACGCAGTCAATTTCAAACAGGACCTCCTCCTTATTACAGGATTAAAATTTTATCGGAGAAAGGGGCTCTTTCTATCTTTTATATTAATGCTTTTACGGGCAATCCATTTATCCCCTCTCACATAAAAGAAAAAGTCGGGGTGATTGAACCATGAAAATTCTAATTGTTGAGGACGACCTTAGTTTGCAGCAGCAATTACTTCATGGTTTAACCAATGAAGGCTATCAATGCTATGCCGTCAGCGATGGCCTTGAAGGACATTATCAAGCCAGTGAATACCACTATGACTTGGCCATTATTGATATAGGTCTTCCTAAAATGAATGGCATCGAGCTCATTACTCGCCTTCGTAAAGAAGGCTGCCAATTCCCTATTATCATATTGACCGCTCGTGGCGGTTGGAAAGCTAAAGTTGAAGGACTTGAATCTGGGGCCGATGACTATATGGAAAAGCCCTTTCACATTGAAGAGCTGGTCGCCCGTAGCCGCGCATTGTTACGCAGAATAAACGGTCACAACGCTCAACTAAGTCTAGGTCCAATCTTACTTGATTTAGAAAGCCAACAAGTTTCCTTATCAGGGCAACCTATGGAGCTAACTGCTTTTGAATACAAAATTATTGAATTCATGATGCGACGTCCCAACGAAGTCATATCCAAAGCTCGGCTAACTGAATATTTATACGAACAAGATTTTGATCGTGATAGTAATGTCGTAGAAGTACTGATAGCACGCTTAAGAAAAAAGTTTGCCCTTAAAGAGGGATTCAACCCTATCATAACCCTGCGTGGCCGTGGTTATCAGCTCAATGCCACCCCATAAATCATGCTAAATTCACTAAAGGTACGGCTGCTTTTAATGACATCACTGATGCTGCTTGTATTAGCGATTAGTGGTGGTTTTTTATTAATGCAATCCTTCTCTCTAGTGCAAATGAAAGCGCTTAAAGATCGCTTAAAAGTCCATAGTTATAGCATTCTTGCTCAAGTTGAATACGATAACCAACAGCTGGTATTGGATGAGATGTTATCTGATCAGCATTTCAACAGTCTAAACTCTGGCTTGTACGCTGTGATTTTAAATGAAAACCAGCAACGCGTATGGGCGTCCATATCAGCAACAACTCTGCCTAACTTTGATCCAACATCGATTAATGTCGGCCACTGGCAATATAGCCTTGCTAAAAACAATAGCGAAGAATTATTTATTGCCCGTTATGGTGTTCGCCTAGGGAGTGGGAAAGGAAGTACCTTTAATATTCTTCTTATTGAAGATATGAAAGCAATAAACCAAGATTTCTCAGACTATCAAAATACCTTAATAATATTATTGGCATCTGCCACTATTTTTCTATTTATGATGCAGTTTTTGGTTTTTCGCTGGGGCTTAAAACCTTTGCATCAACTAAGTGATGATTTAAAAGATATTCAACGGGGTGAAAAATCAGAACTCGTAGGCAGCTACCCAAAAGAACTCCTTCCGCTCACCTCAAACTTAAATCATTTATTACAAGTTGAGCAGAACCAGCGTGAACGTTATCGGAATTCATTAGCCGATCTTTCGCACAGTTTAAAAACTCCTATCAGTGTTATTCAAGGTATTTTATATAAAGACAAGATCGACAAAGAAGATCAGCAATATATGCAGTCTCAAGTCAGTAAGATGACCAATACAATCCGTTATCAACTTCAGCGAGCGGTGCACGGTTTTCAAGGATTGCATATCAATAAAATCCCAATCTCACCAGTTATCAATAGTATCATCGATGCGATGTACAAGGTGTATGCCGACAAGGGATTATCAATCGGATTGACGTTAGAATCTGAATGCTACTTTCACGGAGATGAAAATGATCTAATGGAAGTTTTAGGTAATTTAATTGATAATGCCTGCAAATATTGTATAAAAGATATCACAATAAAAATAGTACATACTGATAACTCTCTAATACTCTATTTCTCTGATGATGGACAGGGTATTCCATCGGCACAAAGAGAGACTATATTACAACGTGGAGTACGGTTAGATACCGTAGAAGCAGGGCAAGGAATGGGCCTAGCGTTAGTCAAAGAAATATTAGATGCTTACCAAGCCAGTCTTGATATTTCTGATTCGCCCCTAGGTGGCACGTGTTTTAAAGTATCGTTTAATACCCAAGTGACTAGCCATGATTGATTTCGTTAAAGTAGAAAATATATGTATAAACTGATTCATAATATTATTATACCCAGCAAGTGCTATTTGTTAATTTTAACTCTATTACTTAGCGCTTGTTCAAGTGTAACCATGCGCCCTTATGGTGGCATTAAAGAAAAGCGAGTTCCAGACTATAGCGATAGTAAAGACTATTACTTTTGGGGCCTAATGGGCGAGCATGAAATAAATACCAGTGAAATATGCGGTGACCGTCGCGTCGACCAAATGCAGGCCGTATTAACGTCTTCAGATTGGGTCCGTGGGGTTTTCACTTTATTTATATATTATCCAAGAACTGCAAAAGTATGGTGTGAAGAGTTACCGAATTATGACGACTAAAATATTAATAATAAGAAATACGTTATCGTTATTGGCGATCATGGTGCTCAGTGGCTGTAGTACGATGCACTTTACCCAATCAACTTTTGAGCAGCAAGAATTCACCACTAAAATAGACTCTCAGTGGCATAATACAACGATGAATGGCATGGTAGAAATCAGCCATCCGGTTGACCTCTATAAAAATTGCCAAGGCCAACCTTGGCAAAAAGTAACTGTCGAATTTGGTTTTAAAGCAGGGTTAACGAGTTTTGCCGTTGATACGCTAATGGATGCACTGATTCCTGGCTTATCCTTTGTCAATATGTATGCGCCCTGGGATGTTGAAACACACTGCGCATACCCTCTAGAATCAGTCAGTAAATTGTAGGAAAGGTTATATCGGCAAGCCTTTATTTTTCAACGAAGGCTCGCTCAATGACATAATGCCCCTGCTCGCCTTGACGCGCTTCTTCAAAACCACGCTCATCCAATATTTTACAGAAATCTTTCAGCATGCTTGGGCTACCACAAAGCATAAAGCGATCATTCTCTGGATTAATTTCAGGCAAGCCTAAATCAGAGAATAACTTACCACTTTCCATAAGGTCAGTTAGGCGTCCTTGATTGCGGAATTCTTCACGAGTAACCGTTGGGTAATATTTCAACTTCTGACGTACGACATCACCAAAGTATTCATTATTCGGCAACTCTTCTTCTATGAAGTGCTTATAGGCTAATTCTGAAACCTCACGAACGCCGTGGGTCAATATAACGTTATCATATTGTTCATAAATCTCAGGGTCTTTAATAATACTCATAAAAGGTGCTAAACCAGTTCCGGTACTTAATAAATATAAGTTTTTACCCGGCAATAGATGATCAGCAATCAGAGTCCCTACCGGCTTGGTACCCACTAATATTTCATCTCCTACTTTTAAATTCTGCAGGTGCTGAGTTAGCGGACCGTCTTGAACCTTGATGCTAAAGAACTCCATTTCTTCTTCGTAGTTGGCACTGGCAATACTATAAGCGCGCAATAACGGCTTATTATTAATTTCTAAACCTATCATTGTGAAATGGCCATTCTTGAAACGTAAGCCTTGATTACGGGTGGTATTGAAGCTGAAAAGTGTATCGTTCCAATGATGTACTTTAGTCACCGTCTCTCTAATCATTTTGCTCACAGTTTGCCTCACTTATTTTATTTTCGAAGTGTATGTCTTTAACTGCAATCAGAATAACCTAGACTTTATAATCAGAAAAACAGATTATACCTATTACGCTTATAGGTTTTACTGATATACAGGGATTCAACTATGCGCTATACCTTACGTCAACTCGAAGTCTTTCTGGGCATTGCGCACCAGCAAAATGTTAGCAAAGCAGCGCAGGCACTCAATCTATCCCAAAGTGCGGCGAGCTCAGCCCTGAAAGATCTAGAGCAACAATTCGACGTACAGCTATTTGACCGCATAGGAAAACGCTTACAATTAAACGAACAGGGGCGCCTAATCCGCCCGAAAGCAGAAAGCTTATTAGCCCAAGCGGCTGATTTAGAACAATCCTTACTCCCTATCCATAGGAAATTATCTGGCAGTCAATATTATGGCTGAGATGATGCGCCTACAGCCAAGTGCCAATATCACCTTAGAAGTCGCTAATACTGCCAGCATTAGCCAGAAGGTACTCAATTTTGACCTCGATATAGGACTTATTGAGGGGGAATTACAGCACTCTGATTTAAACGTAATCCCTTGGAGAGGTGATGAGTTAGCGGTATTTTGCAGCCCAGAGCATCCTTTAGCTCAACAGAAGAGTATTAGTGATAACGACCTAATCCAAGCCCAATGGATTCTACGAGAATCTGGCTCTGGCACGAGACAAGCTTTTGAACGCGCAATGCATGGAATTTTGCCAGATTTAAAGGTTGCCCATGAGTTGCAGCATACTGAAGCGATTAAACGTGCAGTCGAAGCTAATCTAGGTCTAGGCTGCTTATCGCAAATTACTCTTGAAGATGCCTTTAAGCGCGGTAGCTTAATACGCTTACCGGTGCCGCAGCGAGATTTTCAACGTCAGTTCTATTTTATTTTACACAAGCAGAAATTTCGCACGGCAGGCATAGAGCAATGGATGGAGCTTTGCCTTGCGCTGAATGAATAGAGGCAGAAAAACGCACACTAATGCGTTTTCAGCTCTAGCGATACTTCCGCCCCTAATACTGCATCCATAGTGTAATTTGGGTTATTTTCATCCATCAACAAGCGGCCACCAATAGAGGCTCGAGACGTTTTTTCTTTAATCTCTAGTGGTGAGAATAAATCAGGTAATCTCGCTTTATGCTCACCATTCATGTCACTCAATTGATCGTCTTGGTGATCGTCTAAAGGTAGTGATAAATCCAAACTTTGCTGATCTTTAAGTGGTGACTGAAGAACTTCTCCTTGCTGCTGAGTCTCGCTTTTACTGGTAATACCCCGAAATGTATTACTCGCCTTTTCAATAAATTTGGCAAGAGTTACTCGATATCCAGTGCTCTCATCATCAGCATGGCTCTCGTCGTCTTCATCCTTAGTATCGCCAAATAAGTTTTTAACATCATCCAACACCTTACTGGTGGTGATTAAGTCAATTAAGGGATAATCATGCTCACTTGGGCAAAATGAAAATAATGCGATACACATGAGTAGCAGTACAACTTTACGCATCTAGCGAATTAACTCCCTGATTAGACAAATAGTTTTGATTATCGTTATTCGAGCATAAATATAGTCTAAATTCTTTGATGGGTATCATTCAATAGACAATATGTGAAAAATCGTTGGCTTTTTGCTACCATAGCGCCTTTTTCTAACCAGGCGAACCCTATGATCACCATGTTTGGTATAAAAAACTGCGATACCATCAAAAAAGCTCGAAAATGGCTAGAGGCTGAAGGTATTGAGTATCAGTTTCATGATTATAAGAAAGAAGGGCTGAGTTCCGAAATGCTGAATGCTTGGGTGACGGATTTAGGCTGGGAAGCACTCGTTAATAAGCGTGGGACGACCTGGCGTAAGCTCCCTGATGATACTAAAGAATCTATGGACGAAGCCGCTGCCATTCAAGTGATGCTAGAGAATGCCTCAATTATCAAACGTCCATTACTAGTCGATGATTCGAAGAATACGCTATTAGGCTTCAAGGCCGAAGAATACCAAGAATTTTTCAACGCTTAACCAATAGCCGTTGAACAACAACTTACAATTAATCAACATTTCAAATTAGGAATTTATATTATGAGTACTGCATTTGCGATTGGCTTAGGCACAAAAAATACAAAAGGCGAATGGTTAGAAGTTTATTACCAAGCCCCTCTTTTTCAGCCAAGCGCTGACATTATTGCCGCTGCTAAAGACGCAATCGGCTATGATGCGGGCAACCAAGCAATCGAAGTTGACGGTGGTGAACTTGAAGCTTTAGCTGCAGCACTAGAAGCTATTGCTCCAGAGCAAGCTAAATTAGCCAAAGCCTGCACTGAAAGTAAGAAGCCAGTGGTTATTACCATTCTTGAATCTGATATTCAGTCTGAATCGACTCCTGAAGTGTATTTGAAGCTTCACTTACTATCTCATCGCTTAGTTAAGCCACATGGCATCAACCTAGCCGGTATGTTTGGTCTATTACCCAACGTAGCTTGGACTAACCTAGGCGCAATTGATTTAGCCGATTTACCAGAAGCACAATTACAAGCTCGTTTAAACGGTGATTTGTTAAGTGTTAACTGTGTGGATAAGTTCCCACGTATGACGGACTATGTTGTACCAAGTGGTGTTCGTATCGCTCATACCGCTCGTGTTCGTTTAGGCGCACACGTTGGTGAAGGCACAACCATCATGCACGAAGGTTTCATTAACTTTAACGCCGGCACTTTGGGGGTTTCTATGATTGAAGGCCGTATTTCTGCTGGTGTTGTTGTTGGCAATGGTTCTGACCTAGGTGGCGGCTGCTCTACTATGGGTACACTTTCAGGTGGTGGTAACATCGTTATTTCTGTGGGCGAAAACTGCCTATTAGGCGCGAACGCAGGAACAGGCATTCCATTGGGTGATCGTTGCACCATCGAATCTGGTTTGTACATTACTTCTGGTACTAAGATTCTGGTTCTTGATGATGCTAAGAATGTTGTAGATACTGTGAAAGGCCGTGACTTGGCTGGTAAAGCGGATCTTCTTTTCCGTCGCAACTCTATTTCGGGTGCGGTTGAGTGTGTTACTAACAAGACAGCGATCCAGCTGAACGAAGAGCTGCACGCGAATAACTAATATTTGCTGCAAGCTTTAAAGTAATTAACCACAGAGGGAAGCAAGAGAATAAGAGCAAAGCTCTAATCTTAATACTCTTCGCTCTTCTCTATGGTTAATTTTTTTCGTATTTCTATTTGACCAACTTAATCAGCTGTTTAAAGCTATCGCCTTCAGCAACCTGCTGTAATTCAAACAGCACCATCTCTGTACTCGTCATTGTTGCCCCAGCAGAATGCATCGCCTGTAATCCCAGTTCTTTATTCTCTGCTCTGCGTGAACTGACCCCATCACTAACGACGTGCACCTTGTAATGCATCTTCAATAAATCACGTACCGATTGATAAACACAAACGTGGCACTCTATTCCCGCGACGATCCAATTTCTGCGATTGAGGTTTTCAATTTGTGAACGCACTTGATCACTCCCCCAAGCACTAAAGGTCGATTTTGAAATTGCCTTTCCGGGAAGGTATTGAATAATATCACTGTGAGTCGAGCCCAGTTTATCCGGTAATTGCTCTACCCAAACGATGGGAATCTTTAATAATTTAGCCCCTTGAATAAGAACCGCTAAGTTATTAAATAAAGCAGATCGTTCATGCATCTGCTCGGCCAGCTTTCCTTGTACATCAATAATTAGTAATGCACTGTCTTCAATAGTTAGCATAAATTTTAGCCCTGCTGAAATTGTGTGAACTATTTACA
>Ga0209396_1001827_pt1 | contig 22977 bp, 21 predicted proteins | sample GOMGulsemesocosm_6_FD_184638 | JGI IMG/M metagenome (GOLD analysis project Ga0209396, IMG submission 184638) | Methane-oxidizing microbial communities from mesocosms in the Gulf of Mexico - GOM8C Gulf of Mexico (SPAdes) (version 2) | ecosystem: Environmental > Aquatic > Marine > Cold seeps... | reverse complement strand
ATATTTAGATACAATAGGCATAATAATTTCTTAAATAAAAAGTTTTCGTTAATGATAAATTTAATTTACCTAGTTTATCAAATGCCTGCACACTTTAATATATACCTGTAAAAAAAGAGTAATCGTGGCAGCACAAAACACCAACATTAATTTTAATCAGTCACTGAAAATAAAAATCATATGAGCTTAATAATTAAAAACATTGCACTACATTTTTTATCTAAAAAGGAAGATACAGGCGAAATGGTATTACGCCTAGGACCTGAAAATTCGGACTTTGAAGATGAAAGTACAAAAACCACTCACTTTGTTGATGGCTTACACAGCATTTATAATGCAAAAGGTAGCAAAGCATATGGCAGTTTTTCTTCCATGCCTAGCGAGGGTGATTCAGCACGTTTTGTTGACCTAATGGAAAGTTATTTAACCGAGCAGCAAAATTTCTATGACTTTAGTACGCAAGCGGGCAATGTATTAAAAAATGAAATTGAAAAATATGACATAGAAGAGACAGGATATTTTGTTATATGTCATTATGAGTACATGGGTGGTCGTTACTTATTTGTTGCTGTTATACCAGTTTCAGAACATTACAGTGTTGATGGGGAGCTGAATATATCAGCCGCGCAACATTTAGATACTAACAAATTACAACTCGCAGCACGCATCGATTTATTTGATTATAAAGACAATAATCAAGGTAATCGTTATATCTCATTTGTTAAAGGTCGTGCGGGTCGTAAGGTATCAGATTTCTTTTTAGATTTTTTAGGCTGTGAAGAAGGACTAAATGCTAAAGAGCAAACCCAAACCTTAGTGCAAGCCGTTGAGGATTATGTATCGGTTAATCAATTAGACCCAGCTGAAAAACAAAAAACACGTAAAGAGTTGCTTAGTTATTGTAAAGAACAAAAAGCGAGCTCTCAAGATGTTTCATTGCAAGAAGTCGGCAAGGTAATTGAAAGTGCAGGGGCAGAAGAAGACTTTTACCAATTCTGCCAAACACAATCTTATCCTATTGAAGAGTCGTTTCCTCACGAGCAAGCAGTGGTTAACAAAATCACTAAATATTCAGGGTATGGTAATGGTATAAGCTTGAGTTTTGAGCGCAGTCATTTTGGTGAAGACGTAGTTTATAATCCTCATAATGACTCGTTAACCATCTATAAAGTGCCCCCAAATTTAAAAGAGCAATTAATGGCGCTACTCGATAGCGACAATGTGCAAGAAGACTAATAAATTTATGAATAAGAGTAGGGACGAGTAACGCCTTGGTATCGCGTTACCTTTATCTCTGTACTAAAATAATTATAAAACAGTTACTTAAGCTGATACACTTCACCTTTATCAATGTGACTGACATCATCAAAAAAATTGGAAAACTGAATATGACAAATGAAAATAACAACACAAATGATGCTTCAATTAGTACTTTAACCATAGCAAGACCGGATGATTGGCATGTACATTTACGTGATGGCGACGTATTAAAAAATACAGTAGCTGACATTAGTCGTTATGTTGGTAGAGCCATTGTTATGCCAAATCTAGTGCCACCTGTTACTAATGCAGCATTAGCACAAAGCTATCATGAGCGCATTATGGCACAATCACCAAGTGTCCATTTTAAACCATTAATGACCTTATATTTAACAGATAAAACTACCGCACAAGATATCATTCAAGCGAAAGAATCTGGTTACGTTTATGCGGCTAAATTATACCCTGCTGGTGCAACAACAAATTCATCTTCAGGTGTCACTGATGTTGCCAACTTAACTGAAGTATTCTCAGCAATGCAATCTGTTGATATGCCGTTATTGGTACATGGCGAAGTAACTGATGCTGAAATCGATATTTTCGATAGAGAGCAAATGTTCATTGATACCATTTTAGTTCCGCTCGTTGCTAATTATCCTAACCTTAAAATCGTACTAGAGCATATCACCACTAAAAATGCGGTAGATTTTGTTACCGCAGCCGGTGACAATGTTGGTGCTACAATTACAGCTCATCACCTGTTGTATAACCGTAATGACATGTTAGTTGGCGGAATTCGTCCGCACCTGTTCTGTTTACCTATTTTAAAACGTAATATTCACCAACAAGCGTTAAGAGCTGCAGCAACAAGTGGCAACAAAAAATTCTTTATCGGAACAGATTCTGCACCCCATGCTCAACATGCTAAAGAGTCTGCTTGTGGTTGTGCTGGTGTGTATTCATCATTTGCTGCAATCGAGTTATATGCTGAAGTATTTGAACAAGAAAGCGCATTAGACAAATTAGAAGCTTTTGCCAGTATTAATGGCGCAAATTTTTATCAATTACCTGTAAGTACTGATAAAATAACCCTAGTTAAAAAAACTTGGCAAGTGCCTGCAACGATGACCTTTGGTGATGATGTTGTAGTACCTGTTCGCGCAGGTGAAGATGTTATATGGCAAGTCGAGGGCTAACTCTGGTCCAACTGAACTTAACTTGTTTTGTTAAGTTCAGTGTAAGAGTTAATCCGTATATAAGTAGAGAGCCAAAAGTAAAATTTAATTAAGGAAAAAAATGCAGTTATTTGTAGATGATCTCACCGTTATTGATTTTTCATACCTGTGCAAGCAGCGCGGTATTGTGGGTGAGAGTTGGATTGTTGATGTATTACTTGACGGTTCGTTGAACGAAATGAGTATGGTGTTAGATTTTGCTGTCGTTAAAAAGCAAATTAAAGCAATTATCGATGATGCTGTTGATCATAAGTTATTATTACCTATTCAAGAACAAGCGTTAACACTTGCTAATTCACCACATAACGACGGTCATCAAACGATTGATTTTATCAGTGATGTGGCAAGTTATTATTTGCAATCTCCTGCGTGTGCTTTTGCCTCTCTTGACTGTTTAACTATTGACATACCAGCAGTTACTAAACATTTGACTGATATAATTTTGGCTGAACTTCCTGACAATGTACAAGGCTTAACCTTAGTATTGCGCCCAGAAGTTATCACTACTGACTATTACCATTACACACATGGTTTGAAATTACATGATGGCAACTGTCAACGAATTGCTCATGGACATCGCTCTAAAATTCAAATATTAGTTGACGATAAAAGAGACGCTAAACTTGAAGCTGCTTGGTGTCAGCGTTGGAAAGACATATATATCGCCAGTGAAGCCGATAGAGTTGCTAAAGCTGATATTGAGCTATCTTCGCAAGCAATGAACAATTTAACACCCGATCACCAATATTTTAGCTATCACGCACCGCAAGGGCGATTTGATATTGCCGTCGACAGTAAAATTCTTGACGTTGTTGATTGTGATTCAACCGTGGAGTTATTGGCAGACTTTATTTTAAGACAAATAAAATCTGAGTATGCAGAGTTAGCCAATAACGATGTTAAAGTTATTGCTTATGAAGGTGTTGCTAAAGGGGCAATTGTTCATGGTTAAGCCATTAATGTTAAAAATCACTAAAACGATCATTGCTACAACGATTGTCGCAAGCCTATCGTTCAGTTCATATGCCGTTGCAACAAACTCAGATAGTATTGTATTGTCTGGCGTATTGAAGCAGGGCGGATTGATGGTCGGTAAAACATCGCCGCAAAATAGCATTACCTTAAACGGCAAGGAAATTGCCGTGACAAGCAGCGGTGATTACGCTTTTGGCTTTTCGCGCGATGACAAAAAAAGCTATGAGTTAGTTATTACGTCAGTTAATGGTGATCGGGTAACTAAAACCTTAAAACCTAATACGCGTGAATATAACATTCAGCGCATTGAAGGCATTAAAAAGAGCATAATGCAGCCAAATCCAAAAGCGGTTGCACGCTCACGACAAGACAGTTCCCAGATTAAAGCGGCTCGTAAAATATCAAGTGAACTCGACTTTTTTGCGCAAGGTTTTATCGCGCCTATAAAAGGTACTATTACTGGCGTTTACGGCAGCCAACGTGTCTATAATGGCGTACCTAAAAGACCACACTTTGGTTTAGATTATGCGGGCAATACGGGCGATCCGGTAAAAGCACCAGCATCGGGTACCGTTCTGCTTTGGGTACCTGATATGTTTTATTCTGGCGGCACCATGATTATTGATCATGGTAAAGGAGTCAGCTCAACTTTTTTACATTTAAGTGATTCTTATGTAAAACAAGGAGATCTGGTTAAACAAGGTCAAGTCGTTGCCGCTGTAGGTAAAAGTGGTAGGGCAACTGGCCCACATTTAGATTGGCGCATTAACTGGTTCAATGTAAAAATCGATCCTGCGTTAGTACTAAAACTACAACCTCTTAATTAACTTTATCTACAATCACTAAAATTCTCTAAGGTCACACTATGCCTGAACATGGCTATTCGCTGCTGCGAATTATTATCATCGACAGTTTTTGGCGAGGACAAGTAAACGAACTTGATCTAACGGGTCATACCCAACTTGAAGGAACAAACGGCGCAGGTAAAACCTCTTTAATGCGCATGTTGCCACTTTTTTATGGCATGCGACCTAGCGATATCGTAAGTAAGGTAGATCAAGCAAAGAATTTTGCTGACTTTTACTTGCCGCGCGAATCAAGTATTTTAGTCTATGAATACCAAAGACCTTTTGGCCAAAAGTGCCAAGTTTTAGCGACCAGTGATGGTAGAGGTGTGCACTTTAAATTTATTGATGATGGCTACGATGCACAGCATTTTATTGCCAGTAACAATGGTGGCAAAGCGAAACCTTTTACGATTAACGAAATTGAGAAAAACTATCGTAGTATCGGTAAAGAAAGCTCAAAGTTTCTTGGCATAGACAAATACCGCCAGGTTATTCAAAATTTACGTAGTGGCCGTAAACATAAAGAAATAAGATTATTACAAAATCGCTTTTCATTTAGTGAGCAAGCATGTCCGCATATTGATAAGGTCATTAATGGCACAATTGAAAAAAATCTAGATTTTGAGGCCGTTAAACGTATGTTGGTGGCTATTGCTAGTGATCATCTCGCCCGAAATACGAGTGACGAGAAAGAGCAATTAAGTTTAAACAAAGCAGATATTACCAGTTGGCTTGCTGATATTCAGGCTAGTAGGGCAATTAAAAAGGTCGCCGATAAAATATCAGCTTGGCAAACAGATTTTAGTGCCTTCACCAGTTTAATACATAAGTTACAACACCTACATGCTGAAGTTATCGAACATGAAAAACGACTAGAACTAAAACAGCAAGGACGGGATGAACTTAAGAAAAACAGCATTCAAAACCGCGCCAAACTCGAAGCTAAGTTAGCGAGTATTACAGAGCAATTTCAAAAAGCAGTTTTTGATATCCACGCTAAAATTAATGCGGATCTAAGTAAAATTGACTTACTTGATGAAGACAAGCTAAATTTTGATGATGATGATGCTAGTAGTTACCAAATTAGAGCAGACCAAGCACCACAAATCCAAGCTGAATTAACAGAAGTGATTGCCGTTATAGATGCATTTGAAGGAAACATCTCTAAAATCGGGCAAAAGTTTGATAAGCTCATTCAAAAAATTGAAGTTGAAAAGCTTAAAGCGATAAGTGGTAATAACGAAAAATCAGCTCTTATAGCAAACCAAGCAAGTGAACAGTTAACCCATATTAACGAAATATTTCATCAGCAGGCTCACTCGCTTAATGCTCAATTACATAAAGAAGAGCTTAAACTGCAAAAAGACCAACAAAGCATACAATATCAGTTAAACAATGCAAAACAACAACTAACGCAGCCAGTCATTTCTGCAGAATTAACCCAAGATATTGAAAACAATATACTTGCTCTATCCCATGCTCAGAACTCTTACAACCAGAGTTTGGTGCAAGAGGCAGATTTACAAAAGCAACAATACCAATTAGAGAAAAAACAGGATAAACAATTAGCGCAACGAAATGATGCTAACCGTTATCTAGAACAGCTACGCCAAGAATATCAGCAGGTAGATTTACAATTATTACCTCAGGAAGGGTCATTACATCACTACTTGATTAACGAACCCAAAGCCGCAAATTGGCAAAATGATATTGGTCGATTATTAACAACTGAGCAACTATCACGCAATGATCTAAATCCGCAATGGCAGGACAATAATAACACTCCATCTACACTTTATGGATTGTCACTGGATTTACAGCAACTACCGTGCGATGACTCGTTGTTTTTGGATGAAGTACAACTTCGAGAAAAGCGTCAAATTATCGAAACAAAGTTACAAGCCCAAACTGACAACATAACGCATCTTGATGAGCAGCTTAAAGCGGTTGTCAAAGAACTTAATCAATATAAAATTAATCTTACTGAGCAAGCACAAAACGTAAACCAACTAAAATTGACCTTAGGACAATTACAAACTCAGCAAGAAAACTTAGCGATTAAAAAGCAGTTGGCAATTAAAGCACATAATCTAGCGGTGGAATCGCAATTACAAAGCTTTAACCAACAATCTAAAACTATTGAGAAAAAACAGTTTAACTTTGAAGAAAGTAAAGCGGAGCAATTACACGAGCTCACAAATGACAAGTTAGAAAAAAGCATGGTTGTTGAAAGTGATCGAGACAATCAATTAACACTATTAACAGATCAACTTATCGAGCTTAAAGCTAATGCAAAACAACGGTCTGCTGAACTTAAAAAGCAACAAGCCAGTGATATTGAAAAACTTGATCCTGAAGGCGAGGTTGATAAACGTATTGCAACGCGGATTACTTTAGAGAAAAACTTAACGCAATGTTCCTTGTATGCTCAAAAAGCTCGAGATTATCACAGTTTTATGAACGAACGTTATTGTCATCGTGATGCGTTGGCTGAGGAAAATCAAAACAGAAGAATTGTTAAGCGTAATTTAGAATCAGATCATGAAGATGTGAGTATTGAATTAACAAGAGAAATTTCTGAGTTAAAACAACTTATTAAGAAAATAAATCTTGAAAAAATAGCGGCGGATGATTTATTAGTACAACTTAACGATAACAAAAGATTATGTGAAATGTCAGCCATTTCAAGTGAGTTATCCACAGACGAGCCTGCGAACCAAGCAGACTTGACCATTAGTTTCTGTAATGATTTTTACCAACAATTTAAAGTCATTGAAAAACGTTTGTCTAGTCAGTTAAATACCTTTAGTGAACGTTTTAGAAAAGATCACTCTGGTAGTGAGTTGTTCGACAACTGGCAAAAACTATTACGTGATAACGACAACTATAGTGGTGCCAAGGCACTGTTTAAATATCGCGAGCCTATTAGTGAATTGTTAAATAGCGCAGAACAAAAGCAGCAGAGCACTTATCAGTTGGTGACGGTTAATGCCACCATGATCAATGAATTTTATCAGCACATAGAGAATTTTGGTAGAAACATAAAACGCATTGGTAAACTACTTTCAACTAAAGTCACAGCTTTAGCACACTTTGAAGCCTTGGCCGACATTAATGTTACTACGGTAATGAAGCAAGAAGAGCTAGATTATTGGGCGCCGTTGAAAAGTTTCGCTGAGGTTTTTGAGCAATATAAAGATCAATTGCGAGATGGCCTTGGTGATGTTCCCGATGATCTAGTATTCGCAATGCAAAAATTATCCAGTTATTTACCAAATGAAGGTTTTGTTTTAGCGCATAATAACCTGTTCGATTTAGAGTTTACCATTGTTGAAAAAGGCCAAGTAAAATACGCACGAAATGCAAAACAACTTAAAAAAGTAAGCTCTACAGGTCTCTCTTATTTAGCTATGTTGTCATTATTTGCTGGCTTGTTAGCTATGCTTCGTGGTGACAGTAAACATGCTAGTCAAATAATATTACCGGTTGATGAGCTGGGTGAGCTGGCCGCAGAAAATATTGATTTGTTATTAAAAATGTTTAATGACAACCATATTAGTATGTTATCGGCTTCACCTTCAACGGATCGACATATTTTATCCTTGTATAATCGCCACTATAAATTAAAAGATAATAAAATTTATCATGCTGAAATCCCACAATCCCGCTTAGATGAATTACTCGCGCAACGGAATAAAGTTGACGTACCTAACGTGCTAGAAAATACAAAGGAACTAAGTCATGTTTAAAGAAAGTATTCAAAAATTGCTTTGTGGTGCAGTCATTTGTCAAACCGCTTATGAAGCGGAATATTTGTATTTGAAAGCAGAAAGTCATAACGATAAAGTGAATGATTTCTTAGAGAATTTAGATAGAAAACTGACCTATCTTGACAGTGCTGATGCTTATTATTGTACGTTTAATCAAGTAGATGAAAACAACGAAAACGAGCTCAGCATTCTTTTTACCGAAATGCGCGGCACCTTTAGACCGCTGGTTGAGTTTTTAGATTTATTGCTGACAGCCACACAGGCTGATTTACCTATTCGAGCTAAATCGGTATTAAATATCAATGAGCTATTCGAACCGTTCGAACACGATCAAACGTTAAGTGAACAGTTGCGTCGATTAACGTCAATTAAACCATTTAAAACCAATAAAACCGAAACGCGTGAACAATTAGTGATGGTTTTTCAAAAGCTTGAAGAAATGCAGTATTTTGTTCGTAAAAATCCTGGTAGCAGTAGATATTACGCTACCGCACGTTTTGATTTAATCTACCTCTTAATTGAGTTTTTAAATGATGCCGAATTAGTGAGTTTACCTGAGCAAGAGAAAAGCCAGCAAGATGAGTTACTTTTCTAATGGCAGGTTTTGATTCATCACAAGTCGCAACTTTACTTAGACAAATCGGTGCTTATAATGATTTACTCGCCAGTGCCTATGTTTATGGCTCTATCGCAAGTGACGAACAAGATGCTAATACCATTAATTTGTTGCACAAATCAGGACTGATCAGACCTGACGATTCTCCCGGCGAGTATCGTGTCACCACAGATCTTAAGCGTATGTTAAATCGACTAATGCGCAAACAATCAAGTTATCGACAACTTACTGATATGGGAAAAGTAATCGATGCTATTGATGAAGTGGTTATAGATTACACCGCGGCAATAAATGCCAAAGAACAAGAAGATGCAGAGTATTATTTAGATCAACTTGATGATTTACTTTATGAAACTAAAGATAGCTTAAACAATAACTTAGAAAATATGCACTTTGCTATTGTTAGCCAATTTGGTTTTGTTAATAGTCTATCTAACAAAATTCGCCAGAACGAACGTTACTTATCTCATGCACAAAAATTATTGACAGAATTACAGCAAATTGACCCGCAAGATTGTTACGAGTGGCTAGATTGGCTTTGTCCTAATGAGTTCGCCCGTAAAATTTCAAGCTTTGTGTATTGGTATAATCAAATTCTACCTAAGCTGCGGTTAATTATTGATAACATGCGTATTAGTTTATTTCGCTTACGCCGGGATGAAAAACAAGCCAGTCAATTACGTAATATGGCACGTTTTTTACGTAAACATCCTGAATTTGATCTCAATGAAAACCTTTATGAATTACCCAATCTACCTGAGCAATTAAAGTATTCACCGCCGCTGCAACTGCGAAGTTATGTAGACACTAGCCAAACAGATATAGAACAATCGTTATTACGATTAGTTCAATCATTACGAAAGCAAGCTGTTGTTACACCGATAAAAAAGAGAACAACCAGTGAAGTTAGTTTCAAACCTATAGAGAAAATTGAAGCGGATGAAGATTTTTTTGAACAACAAACTGAATTACTGTTTGAGCGCGTTATCATTAATAATTGCTCGGTATCTGCGTTAAGTTTTTATCAAGAATTTCAAAATGAATGGCAGGATAATTCACACGAGATAACGCCAAAAGAATGGATAGAACTCGTTTTTAGCTGTTACTGTAAATTAACAAGTGCACAGCAAAGTGCACTTAATATAAAAATGAAAGGCGTCGCCGTTACAGGCACAACCGACAATTACAGTTATAGTGATGTAGTTATTGAATTAAAAATAACTGCCTAATACTCAGTTAGTTATAAGCAAAGACCATATGAATTTATCCATGGTAAAATTCAAAATAATCGGCAGGGCGGTCAGATAAAAAATTAGCCTTTAGCTTGAACGACATTTTAGTTCTAAGCCAAGAAATACAAAGTGAACTTTCTGTAGATGTAAGGCATAGCCCTTATCCTAGCAAGAAAGGCAAAGTCAGTAGCGCGCAAAAATTTAGAAACGAAAACGAAGATTGTTTTATGCGGTGAGTACTGATTTTATTCTGATTATAAATCGTTTAACATAGTGCAATTTATTTAATAGAAAACCTGACTGTAATGGCAAACCTGGCTATATCGTGGTTACGTGAAACCACAACAAATCACGAATGGCAGTTATTAATTTTTCAGACAGTTTTAAAAGCAGCTTCCATTAATATGTTTTAGTGATCTTGCTCCTAAATATATTGAAATTCCACTTACTAGTGTTGTGGATTTTTGGTTAACGCCTAAAAACGCAAACGAAGTTGATATGACATTACTGGGTACTGAACAAGAACGGTACCAGCAACAAACTCAGCAATGGCAACTTACTTTTTAAAATCATTAGACATTATTAAAACGCGATTAAACAAGAGCATATGCTTACACATAAAATTGAATTAGCATTACTAAAAATAAATTAACACTTTCGATTTAACGTTTATAAGAACAGTTTAAAAACGTTTGAGTCTGTAAAACCAATACATACAAAACAAATTTAATAGCAGAGCACAGATAGATACACCCACTATGTCCGATACTCTTCAGTATTGGACATAGTGGGTATTATGATTTAAACTAGCTTTAACCTATGTTTCCTCGTTAGATTTTAAATTTTGGTGTTCAAATAAATGTCTTTAACTAAAGCTGCAAATAAGCCGTTAACTCATTCCTTAAAAAAACCTGTACCTTTATTTCCACCATACATCGATTTATGTGAATTCGACTTCGATGATTATCCTGAGTTAGATAAACTATTCTCAGCTAATGAACCTTGGTGGCTTGAACAGTTTAACTGGGGAAAACTTTTTCTTACCTATGTTGGTAGAAATAAATCTACGCATACTTATGACCGATTTAGAAATGACGTTGAACGTTTTCTGTTATGGTCATTTATCGAAAAGCAAAAACCGATCGATCAATTACGAAAATCTGACTTACTAGAATATGCTGACTTTTGTTGGCAACCACCAGTTACTTGGATTGGCACTTCAAACCAAGAACGTTTTAGAATTACCAATGGTTATTCAGCTGCTAATGAACATTGGTTTCCATTTAAAATTCAAGCGCCTAAAAGTTTAAAATCTCAATTTGCAATTGATAAGAAAAAATACCGTCCATCGCAACAAACACTTTCATCAATGTTTACCGCGCTTATTGTATTTTATAACCACTTAATGGCTGAAGATTTCTGTATTGGTAACCCTGCACAAATTGCTAAAAAGGATTGCAGACATTTCATAATCGATTCACAAGTAAAAGAAATCAAACGATTAACCGCTAGTCAATGGCAATACGTATTAGACACGGCTGTTCAAATGGCTGATGAAGATGAAATGTTTGAACGTAACTTATTTGTTATTGCCGCCTTAAAAACACTATTTTTAAGGATTTCAGAATTATCTGATCGTGAAACCTGGTCTCCAACTATGGGACATTTTTGGCAAGATGATGACGAAAACTGGTGGCTTAAAATATTTGGCAAAAGCCGTAAAATACGTGATATTACGGTACCAATCGACTTCTTACCATTTTTAGAGCGTTACCGTGCATCTCGTGGTTTATTAGGTTTACCTGCAAGCAATGAAAATTCAGTGTTAGTTGAGAAAATCCGAGGCCAAGGTGGTATGACATCAAGACATTTAAGGCGCATCGTCCAAAGTGTTTTTGATCAAGCTTTTGATAATATGCGTAGAGCCGAAGGTGAAAATAAAGCACTTAAGTTGAAAGAAGCTTCTGCTCATTGGTTAAGGCATACTGGTGCCAGTATGGAAATTGAACGTGGGCGCCCTCTTAAAGATATTTCTGAAGATCTTGGTCATGCAAGTATGGCAACAACTGATACGGTTTATGTTCAAAGTGAAAATAAGAAGCGTGCCGAAAGTGGTAAAAGAAGAAAGGTCGATTAGTTACTTTTTAGCGACTCTAAATACAGAAATAACTGCCCTGCTTTTATGCTATTCACTCTGCTATTAGCTTAAGTAAAAATTGCGTGCTACGTGATTATTAACCGGTAATGACAAGCAAACATTATCAGAATTTACGTAGCGTCAGGTTGTTATTTGCACAAATATTATTAATCTATTGAATTCAGAGGCCTGTAGAGTAGTTTTATGCTGAATTGGGCAGAATAAGCAAGGCTGAACAACACTAATATGTATCATTAACGCACTAACTGCTTGTAAAACATTCGATTTGAGGGCTAGATATTAAATATAAATGCCCTGCTGATAAAATCATTTCTCAACTGCTAAAGTAACACCCAAATACTGTATGTATTCTGACCTTTTGTTACTATGGAGTGTAAATTAGTTATGTTTCTATGGGCGAAGCCCTTGGTTAAAGGCAACTAAATTGACTATAAAAATATAAAACGAATTGCTCATAAATGAACAATCCGTTTTAGTGTTTTACCTTACAAGATTGATACGATTGAACGCTAATATCTACAATGAAAATTTATTTCATTGGTTTTTTAAATAATAACGTAAATCTGTCTGAGTTACCGGTAACCGATTTTCGACCTACCTCATAACGTAACTCATCATCTGCCTTGTAATGCATTGATGAGTAATCAACAAAAACAAAACCCGCCGCTTGTACTTCTTTAATAACTAAGACGGGATCAATTCTTCGGCCATTTTCATCGTTTTCTTTTTGCATATGACGGCGGGTATGATCAACAATACCGTAAATTCCACCTGGTTTTAACGCCTTTATTGCTTCTTCATTCACTTTAGTTCGCGTTGCTAGTGACAAATTATGATAATTACGAAAGGTTAATACCGCATCAATATTTTCGACATCAAAATCGACGTTTAATAGATTATAACGTTCTTCTTCTTCGTTACGTTCCCATTTCGAGTCATTACTAACCGTTTTTACCTTACTAAAACCCTCTTTACTTAATAATTTTTCTGAGCCCATAGCAACATAAAGTTGACCTTTATCTTTCAATGCCGGAGCAAGCAAATTGGTATACCAACCACCACCAGGAATTAATTCAAGAACTTTCATGTCTGACTTTATGCCTAAAAATTCAAGGGTTTTTGCCGGTTTCCTATTTCGATCACGGTCTTTATCTTTATCAGAACGATGCTCTGACTTCATCGCTGATTTAATGTCTTCACTAAAACTTTCAGCTTGTACAAATCCAGCTGTAAAACTACAGCTAATCAGTAAAGGAACTAATATTTTACGCATTTTTCGTCCACTCCAAATGGTTAAATTTCATCATGTTATTATTTTTATCCATGATGGTAATAAAAAATCCTTGTTACTCTATCAGTAAACAACAGGGAAATTATCACAAAGCATCGCGAATTGTATTACAAGTAGTAACAATTTATGTCTAAGTAATCGAATTGTTATTTGAAACATTCATGCAAAAAGGCAAGTACTACTTGTTATTAAAGGACTTCACTATACAATACCAAGGTTTTTCCTGTTATAAAGTATTCACATTGAAATCCAATTCTCAGTACAAATTAAAACTTGGTAAACGGTTACAGAAACTTGAACTAATGGTGGCATCACAATATTGTCATATTTGGGATTGCTGTTGTGATCATGGCTTGCTCGGCGGTAGTTTATTATCGAGGCAAGTTACTAATATATCGACTAATGTAGCTAGTAAAATGCATTTTGTAGATATAGTACCTGAGCTAATGACTGAACTTGATAATAAACTTCAGCGCTTTTATATAAACTCACCTTGGCAAACTCATTGTCTTGATGTAGCGTCGTTGCCTCTCAATAAATATGAAGGTAATCACCTTGTCATTATTGCTGGTATTGGTGGTGACTTGATGATTAAATTTATTGAAGAAATTTACAATAAGCACATAAGTTTAAAAATAGATTTTTTGCTCTGCCCTGTGCATCACCAATTTTCACTTCGCAGTAAATTAATTGAATTAGATTTCAGTTTAAAAGAGGAAAAATTAGTAGAAGAAAATAAGCGCTTTTATGAAGTACTTCTTGTTTCATCAAACAGTAAATTAGAGAGTAAAATTAACCCTGTGGGGAATAAAATATGGCAGCCTGAAACACAGATAGAAACTGATATTGCTCAGAGGTATCTAGCTAAAACAATCGCACATTACCAGCGTATGAAACTTGGTTTGCAGCAAGAAAATGAAATTAAAATAAGCGATATAATTGATTTGTATCAATCGGTTAGGATTTAACTAGCCCTAATTATCACACAGTCATTTGTTAGCGACTGTACTCATTGATTGAGCTTTTTATCATCTTCTAACGAGCTAGATTAATGAGTTTTTGGGGTACAATTTGTAAATCATATCCGGGAGATAAGAGCTCAGAAACAAATTCTGATGGTGCTATGGTATCAACAATAAGATAGACTTTTTTCTTCGCTCTTGTCATTGCAACATAGAACAATCTCCGCTCTTCGGAATGTTTAAAAGCATCAACTTGAGGTAATAAAGCTTCTAGCACCGCATCTTCTTTATCTATATTTGGAAAGCCATTATTCCCCTTGGACAATCCAACAATGATGCAATAATCAGCTTCCAAACCTTTAGAGCCATGAAATGTCCAATATGAATTTTTTTCATTCAGGCTAACACGACTTAGTTCATCTTCAGCATTCTTAAGTAAGTAGCGGTAACGAGCTAATAGTGCTATTGAGCCAGTACGATCCTTTGCTCTAATGCTATTTATAATCTGAGTGATATTTTCATTAAGTGCACTTTTATCGCTTTCTACTAAGTATACTTGTGATTGTTTTACTTGGTGGTGTGCTTCAATTTTCTTGCTGTATTGCTCTGGGTTCTGCATGACAAATTTGCCTGCTGTTTCTGCAATACTATTATTATAGCGAAATGTTTTTTGCAGTACCGTTACTGAGTGACGACCAAAATATTTCTCAAACTGGGTGATTAATGATAATTGTGCTCCAGAAAATCGATAGATTGATTGCCAGTCATCTCCTACTACGGTTAGTCTTGGCTTTGGGCCTTTATTGATGAGTTGATTCAATAAATTCACTCTAGCCCTTGATATATCCTGAAATTCATCGACAAGGATATTTGTCCATTGCGGCACCACATTTCCACACATGATATGCTCAGAAGCTTGATTAATCATGTCATCAAAATCAATGGCTTTTTGGCTCTTTAATTCATCTGTATAGGCATGCACAATTTCGTGTAGTAGTTGAGTATATTTTTTGGCGTTAGATATTTTCGCGTTATTTAAGCGCGATTCAATTTGGTCATTGCCAAGTTGCTCCACTCTGATTGCTTGTAAAAGTTTTATATATCGCTTGATATTTTTAGTTATTAAGCCTGTTTTGTGAAGTGTTGTTACTATGGCATTAAGGCTTCTTCGCTCAAATTTTATAGCTAACCTACTCAAATGTTGAGCTAGACGAACTTCAAAATTGTCTTCGTGAAAGTCCTCATCATACATTTCTATCAGTGTGGTATCACATTCTTGATGAAGATCTCTTACCGCGTTTGTGTCTCTAGCATCTGCAAAGTATTCAAGGTATATAGCGGTTTTACTAAGGTAAAAACAGGGTTTATAATCACAACCTGCACTTATTCTTCTATTTGATACATAACGTCCTCGATATTGATAATCTATCGAGTGTATAAAAAGCCAATTAGCTATTAATCGTTCCTGATGATTTCTTACCTTCTCCCCCTGTAATGTTTGGTATTTACTACCACTGATACCTGCTTCATAATTTTTAGAAGAACTTAATTGAAAAGTATGATTGGGTTGATAGGCAAGATCAATAAAGCGCCTCATGTTTGAATAGCTTTCACTGATATGATGTTCAAGCCAGTGAGTAAACCATTGCTCAAGTTGTATTGGGTCATGGGCAAATACCGATAATCTTGTATTTGCTTTTGTCTGCTTGAGTATCTGTAAACCCAGGGCATGAAACGTCATAATAGTGGGAGATCCACAGACCAAGCCAAACGAATTTTTTCTAGCCTCTAATCGTTCTTTTAGTTCTTTGGCTGCAGCATTATTATAAGCAAGCAATAGAACCTTATCAGCCGCTACTTTATCATGGGTAATTAGACTCAGTGCTTTAGCAACCATTACTGATGTTTTTCCTGTTCCCGCGGCAGCCAATATAAGATTTTTATCATTATTTCTAATAACGGCTAGTCTTTGTTCTGTGGTCAATGGATTAGATTCAATGCCGTCAAAAAATTCAAGTTGAGCATCAAGCATTCTCTTTTCATAATATTGCCTGTAGCTCTGAGCCTCTTTAATGGATGGCATTCTCGAAATAATATCAACTTTTGTTAGTTGCTGTGTTGGTAACCGTTGTTTCCAACGAGTTTTTGACGCCCTATAACTTTGGATAATTGGAGTTATTGATGTATTTACTAACTCCACTGACGTGTCTCTGAGGTATTGATTGAGCGCTTCATTATGAAATAAATCTAACTGAGCAATTATATGTTTGATAAAGCTATTATTAAGTTCGATACTCGTTTTATTATCAAAGGTTGTAACGCTAGTCGCACTCATGCCCCATATTCGAAATTCTTCACTTTTAGTTTTAATGACTAACGTTTTACCAAAAGTAGTTTCTTCAATGTTCGGAAAATCAATCAGTTGATTAACTCCAATATGATGAGAGTTTTCGTCTATATCAATTAGCGTTATACCCAGTTCTGATATTTTTATCTTTTTGGCTTTGCCAAACCATTTACCAAAAAAATTTCGGTACAGAGTATGTGCCATACTAATTATTAAGCATTATAAAAGGGGTAAAGTACGTTCGATTTGTCATATATTTAACGCTAGCATTTAAATGGGTTTATTATACAGCAAGTACTGTACAAATACACAGTGCACGTAGTGAAAGTCACTTTTACCCACATCAATGGATAAAACGTGTTGCTTATTCAAACAAAACCTTCACTACTCTTCATGATTTGAGTGACTAATAGCTTGATTAGCGATTGCATATGAAAATCCTTTTGAAATTAGATGTCGTAATGCTTTTTGTTTTAATTTCAACTCTTCAATTGGCTCTTCACCAAACTTTCTAATTTTTAGGGTTAATGCTTTATGTAAATAGTCATCTTCGCTTGTTTCTATTGTGCTAATGCACTCATTAATCGTCTTCGATGAAAAGCCTTTAGCATAGAGTTTTTCTTTAATTTTGTTAGCACCTATATTTTTTTCTGACAGACTTTCCGTTAAGCGCTGTGCGTAGCGTTGGTCATTGACAATATCTCTTTCAATTAGGTACTCAAGTGCTGATTCATTATATTGCGTATCATCCTTAAATAATAAATTGGCTTTTTGCAGCAATTTTTTTTCTGAATAATCTCCATATCGTTCGATCATCCACTGCATGTATGATTTGACGCGTTCATAAGAAATCACTTGTGGTTTTTTACTTTGCTTACTTTTATACATGCGATTGTTAGATCCTATTCTTCGGTATCATTTTTGTAAATACTGATAGCTACACTAAACGATATCTCTCTCTTCCCATACATAGCTAAGTCACTTAACCAAGTGCAACTTTTGTCCAGTTATGCCTTTAGGGTGAGTTCATTTGAATTACGTAAAGGATTATTGGAATTGTAAAACACATGACTGCTTCTTCGCCTGTGATTGAGTAGCAATGATGCGAGCAGCCATTGTTTAATCAATACATACGCACTAATACTTATTATTTTCTATGGGTGTATAGTTACTAATTCGTAGTGTTTAGCCGCTCATTTGCAGACCTCGACACCACTCACATGCGTCAAGAAACTCTTGCTGAAGTACTTCGTTACTAAGGCCATGTTTCGCCATAAGATCGAGATCATTCTCATTTTTTCCAGAGGTAAAGGCCGTGGTTAGCTTTAATAAATCACCTAATAAGCCATTATAAGAGAGTAAAGCTTTTTCAATCGGTGTAGCTAATGGCATTGTTTTAATAATTTCACTGATAGGCATAGATAAAATTAATTCAATAGAGCTCAATAGACCTGTTATAAAAGAAAATTCATATATCGGTGTGAAATTAGTTTGATTACCAAGGGATTGCATCATTTTAGCTGTAATTAATGACTGTTTGCATATTTCATCAGCTTTATGTGATGTTAAATTTGATAAAGCCAAAATAGAGATAAGCTGTCTTAACTTCTCTTCACCTAAATAAGTGGCAGCTTGTTTTAAACACTCTATTTCAATATGTGCCCCTGTTGAAACATTATTAACCATTTTTAATAAACCTATGGTTAAATTCACATCTTGGCTGATTATATGAGATATTCTTTCAAAATCTAAGGTGTCATTAGCTGTTTCAGTGAGTAACTGTAACATCATTATTTTTAATGTCGTTAGCGTTTGCCCTTCAACTATCTCAGTTTGGTGATAAAAATAACCTTGAAAATAATTAAAACCCACTTCAGCAAGTGTTTGTTGCTGATTTTTGGTCTCGACACGCTCTGCAATTATGCGAATGTTGAATTCTTTCATTCTACTAACTGAAGGTACCAAACGTTTTGTGTTAATTTCTTCTATATTGACTTTAACTATATCGATATAGGGAAACAATACATCCCAATGACCTGCCAAATCATATTCTGTTAGTGCTATTTTATAGCCGCATTCGTGATAATACTTTACTATTTTGACTAAGTTATTCGAGGGTTTTTTATGACCTACTAGTTCAATAACTATCAGGTTTTTATCAAACATCAATGGAAATTTATGTATCAAATTACTTTCGGTAAAATTGATGAAAGCCAACTTTCCCATACATAAAGTTTGAATATCACTTTGAATATGGTTTTGGATGATGAGTTTAGAGCTGGCAATATCTTGGTCTACTTCGGGGAACTCATTTACTGAACTATTTCTAAAAAAAAGCTCATAACCCACAGTCTCTAAATTTCTATCAAAAATTGCTTGTCGAGCAATATATGTCTTCTTCATTTATATGCCTAGTTATCTTTTATTAATTCAATTATATCGTTAAGTCTCTCATTTGTTGATACATATTTTTAATCTTTCTCTTTAATAAATTAAGACAACGACAGTCTAGGTCAAACAGTATAGTTTGATTAAAGCTTCTACTCATTCATAACTAAGGTTACACGCCTTACCGGATATTTAGAAATCGTTAGTTAATGATTATAATCATCAACAGGTAAACGGATATTAATAACATCAATGATATTAAACAACGTTTGCGATACCCTATTCCTAACGGGGTAAGTAAGCTAGGTACAAACAAAAAATTTAGAGGGTTGAATAAGGTTTTGAAATTAAGAATCCCGATACCAGCTTTTCGACCACGATAGATCATTTTCGAGAAGAAAAACATAAATCGAAACAATAACAGGGGGAAACTGATGAAGATAAATAATGTTGTTGATAGTTCAAATGATAATATAAGTTGGTCAACCGAAAAATAATTATCATTACGCCATACATTTTCTATACTCGATGAGAACCAAATAAGTATGAAGGTTGTCACTAATATTGAAAAGACGATATACAGCAAAGAATATCGAAATAAACGCGACCAGTTTAAAATAATCTGCTGCATATTACCCCAGCTTGCTTATTTAGTACTTGTTTAGTACTTAATTATAGCGAATTTCAAGTACCATTATGACGACTTAGATAGCCTAATAATTATAGGATAGATTAAGAACTATTGTAGACTAGCTATTAAAAACCTGAGTCATTTTCACAAGGAATACCATCATTATCATCATCCAATTTGGTATTTGGGCAGTGCTTAGTGAAAAATTCAGCGTTCATAACGCGATATCATTTACTTTTTATTATTTGCTTTAATACTAACTCATCTACAGATTTTTTCACAAAGTCGTATTGATGGTAATCGTCATCAACAATAACCTTGTCTATTTTTACAATGTCTAAATCGATACTGCGAGGACCATTTTTGTTGCTGGTTCGTATTCGCCCCAATTGTGCTTCTATGTCTTTTAAAAGGCTTTTCAAGTTAGCGGCATTGAGTTCACAATGAAATGAAAAGGCTGTATTAATAAAATCTGCTTGCTCGGTAAACCCCACAGCTTTGGTACGTAGTAATGTTGCTATACTCACCTGACTATCAATGCCCTTAATTTCTTCAAACGCTTGCTGTATATGTTTTTCAGCATCAATGTTTGAGCCAACAGCGACAATGTAAAAAGGCATTAAGCAAAACGCTCCGCCGTAACAGAGACACTTCTTGCGTAACGTAAAGCCCCTGGTTTGGCAATTTTTAACTTCGCGTGTAATACGCCATCAAACGATAGTATCAAGTCTAATAGTACACCCAACAATCGTTCAATGGTGTTATAACTGGAGTCGAGCACTATTGCTAAGATTTCCTTATTGATCGTACGATAATTAACGCAGTCTTCTATGTCATCTGACAACATCGCCTTAGATATGTCTGCATCAACCCAATAATCAATAATGAGCTTTTGTTTATTCTTGCGTTCTTCTTCTGTGATTCCAAGAATGGTATAAGCCTCTAATTTTTCGACATATATGGTGGACATTTTAAGTGACTCCCTCCGTCTATTTGTAATGTTTGACCCGTCATCGAATAATTTTTTGATAAAAAATCAATGGCTGAATATAAGTCAGCTAACGGAACTTTACGCTGTAAAATATTGATGTCTTTTGTTTCGATTCGAGCAGCTATTGGCGTAGCTATATTTGACGTTAATTCGCTATTCGCTGCGTGTGTCGCATCTAAGACAAAACCCGGTGCTATTGCGTTAACTCGAACATTGGGTGCACATTCTATGGCCGCTAGTTCAGTTAATGTTTCTTGGGCTTTCTTTGAGATGAAATAAGCAGATTTACTGGTGTAACGATGTGACAAATTGGCATCTGAAATATTAATGATTTGGCACGGCTTATTTTGTTTTACCAATGCCTGAATGAGTAACCATGGACTAGTAAGGTGAATATTAAGATTGCTTTGAATTTGCTCTAAGCTTGATTCAAGCAATGAGGCTTGTTCAAACACTGAGGCATTATTTATCAATAATTCAATATGAGGAACCTGTGTGAGTAGCTCATAAAAGCGTTGTTCAATGGTTGCAGGATCGTCTAAATTTGCTTGCCATAAGACAACCTTGACATTGAATGTTTCTAACTGCACTTTTAGTGCTAATGCCGCAGTTTCAGATTGATTGTAATGCAATACAATATGCTTACCGCTTTTGGCAAACTCTTGATTGAGGAACGCGCCGATGCGCTTTGCCCCACCGGTAACTAATACCCACGCGCTACTATTCATTAATTTCTAATCAAGGTTAAAAATTCAGCACGAGTATCTTTGCATTTCAAAAATGAACCGAGCATGCATGAGGTTTTCATTTCGGAGTTTTGCTTTTCAACACCACGCATACGCATACATAAATGTGATGCGGACATAACGACACCAACACCTTTAGCACCGGTAACATCCATAATGGTATTGGCTATTTCTTGCGTTAAATTTTCTTGGATCTGTAAACGACGTGCGAACATATCAACGATTCGAGCTAGCTTAGATAAACCGAGTACTTTACCGTTTGGGATATACCCAATGTGGCAGAGTCCGGTGAAAGGTAACATGTGATGTTCGCATAACGAATATAATTCAATGTTGTTAACCACAACCATTGAATCACAATCTGAGCTGAATAAGGCGCCATTGATAACCGTATTTATATCTTGCTCATATCCCTGCGTTAGAAATTTCAATGCTTTTGCTGCGCGCTTTGGTGTGTCAATCAACCCTTCTCGGTTTGGATCTTCACCTATTTGTTCAATAATCGATTTAAAATCTTGTTCCACTTTTAACTTCCTGTTTATTTTACTCACTGGGTAGGCGTATTTTTATTATATTAAAAGTTATTACTAGCCCAATGGCTTAACTCTTCAATTGGTTTAGGAAAACCTAGGCTATAAACAAAGCGACTTTCTGCATCGGCAAAAACACTATTTCCGACGCCAAGTAAGACAAAACCATCAACAAGTAGTGCACTTGCATCTTGTGCGCACTCAGTTTCAACAATCTTGGTTACGTTAAGCAATATTTCCTGTGAACTCGTAATTTCTGAGTTGTTCATGATAATCCTTAAACAGATGTAGAGGTTTTAGTAAATTCATCTACTTGTATACTTATTAACTTACCCTAAAGCCTTTAAATTTCAAGTTCTTATTTTATAGATCGAACTATTTAGTGAACTCGGACCTGCTGAACGTGTTTGCAAGGGTGTTTAGGAAGCAGAATTGAACAAGCATTAAGCAATAGCTTATTCGTGTAGCGTTTTATTAATATGATCGGCCATCTTAATAGAAAATAGCTAACCACACTGTATTTTCATCCGGTGAGCTTTCTATTACTCTATGTTTTTCATGGGATTGAATATGTAGATAATCACCTTGCCTTAGCGTGACCTTATCACCATTAATATATTCAATTACCCCGTAACCCGATAACACAATCACCCATTCATTTTCAGTTTGGTCATACCACTGAGTATCAGGAGTGACATGCCCCTTTGACACTATTCGCTCAACTCTGAGCTTATCAGTCGTGATAATATCTTCAAATATCTCACTGGGTATTTCCGCTGGAATATCACCAAATATATTTGCCAATAACTTAACCCTCTTCATGACACCCTTAACATGGCGGAACTATGCCTGGGCAGGCTTTTGATATGCTAGCTTTCTACTTAGAAAAATTTCTACTATTATAAAAGCAAAAGGAACTATTGAGGCGATAAATAAAGATAACCAAGTAACTAGTGACCACTGTTGTTTATTAGAAACAACTAAAGACAATAAAAGG
>Ga0209396_1001825_pt1 | contig 22989 bp, 16 predicted proteins | sample GOMGulsemesocosm_6_FD_184638 | JGI IMG/M metagenome (GOLD analysis project Ga0209396, IMG submission 184638) | Methane-oxidizing microbial communities from mesocosms in the Gulf of Mexico - GOM8C Gulf of Mexico (SPAdes) (version 2) | ecosystem: Environmental > Aquatic > Marine > Cold seeps... | reverse complement strand
TGCGCGTGGATTTGGTCGGCGACTATATTGCTCGTTTGATTAATCAGATGGATGAAAAGGGCGTTAAGGTTGTTACGCCGACGCTGCGCGAAAAAGATCAGAATATGGCTAAAAACCGCTGGATCGCCGAGGACGAATTCAATCCCGGGTATATGAACCGTCACCATCACCTAATGCCGAAGAGTGGTGAAAATGAGCCATGGAATTTTTCACCGGATTACTACAAAGAAAAAGACCAAATGCCGAACTTCGATCTCGATGAAGATACGCTTGTTTATAAATAAGTGTTTATCAATAAAATCCTGTAACTAACGTGGCTGCAAATAACGTGTCTATGAGTGAAAAGGCACCTGTAAGGTAGATTCAAATGAAAATATTTATTGCGGTGTTTTTTTTAACCGGTCGAGCTTTATTGCTGCATGCGCCGCAGCTCTTTTGGCAGATTTTCTATTGGGGCCGTAAACAGCAGATAGATGGCCGTACCATGAACCCGCGGGCTCAGGCCTACCTGAGTTTTATGGCCGTATTGTCACCAGTGGACATGCCTGCGGTGAAAGTCTTTCGAGGCGGCTACGATAAAATTGATCGGTTATTTGGCGGTAAGCGGGTTGTTGTTGAGCAGGTTTTCCCGCGAGAGATCACGATCAACGAGTGTCCGCTAAAGATATGCAGTTACGATTCTAAGCCGGTTGATCAGCCAAAGCCTGGATTGCTATTTTTCCATGGCGGCGGTTTTGTTATCGGTAGCGTGCAATCCCATGACGGCTTTTGCCGTCGGCTCGCCCGTGATACTGGCCGCCGCGTGATTTCCGTCGAGTACAGGAAAGGCCCTGAGCACAAACTGCCCAGCGCCCAGTTGGATGCGATCGCGATCTGGGACTGGTTGGTTGATAACGCCGCTGACGAAGGTGTTGATCAAAACGATATTGCTGTTTGTGGCGACAGCGCGGGCGCTGCATTGACTTTAGCAGTTGGTAAACACGCAACCCAGCTAGACACTCAACCGAGTGCTCTTATTCCGATCTATCCCCCTGAAGCCAGTATGGCAGAAACCAACAGTCGAACATTGCTGCTTGATGAGAATGTTTCTTTGACCCGGAAAGTTGTAGATTGGTTTGGTGAGCAAGCCTGCGATGACAGCACGGATTTTAGTGATCCTCAATATGCGTTGACGCGAAAGCCGTTGCCGAGAACTTATATTATCACTTGCGGTTTTGATCCACTCAGGGACGAAGGCGAGGAGGTTGTTCGTCACTTGCGTTCCATCGGTACCGAGGTCGTGCATGAAGAGAAACCCGGACTGTTTCACAATTACATCTTACTTGGTGGCTTATTTCCGGAAGTGGACGAAACAACACGCGCAATTGCCAAATTTCTACCTAACTAAGAATCATAGTTTACCGTCACCGTCACCGTCTCTTCATTCTTCGTTAAACCATTAGCTCTTGTAGAGCCTGCTCTTGCTCGCACTCTCTAGGCATCATTCCACGATGTCTATTTTGCGCGGCAAACATCACCTCGCCCGACAATGTAGATCCCCTCCACTAGCTGTATGAATCTGCCGCGATCGATAACGTCTATTCATTGCCCAGTAGTAGGTGGCGTACGTCAAAATAGGGCCGTCCACGAAAATATTCATCCTATTGTAGTGGTCAAGTTAGGGTTTATTTTGCCAGCACTGACTTAGTTGATTCAAATCAATTAACCACCAATAACGCTTAAATCGCTTAATACGCCTAAAGCAATAATATTCTCTGGCGGTATACTCGCCGCGTGTTTGGGGGGCTGCGTAGCATTAGATCGTAGGCTAGTCATAGGGTCAGTCGTATAGGGAAGTATTTATGAGTAAACGGACAAACAATCGTATTTATTTGACGCCAGTTGAGGTCGCCGAGATGTTGATGGTGTCGACCGCTTCTGTGCGACTTTGGGCTAGTAAAGGTGTGCTACCGGCTCAAACCACTGCGGGTGGCCATCGGCGTTTTCTTCTGCGTGATATAGAAGCGTTTGCCAAGGAACGAGGTATTAGCCTTGAACCGGCACAAAACGGCAGCCTCAGGGTGCTGATTGTTGACGATGATGAGCAGCTAAGGTCTTACCTTTGTGAGCTGTTGGTAGATACGCCAGAAATTGAAGCATTAGAAGTGGCTGGGGACGGTTTTGATGCTGGTTTGAAGGTCAAGAGCTTTAAGCCCGACGTATTGTTACTGGATTTGATGATGCCGGGTATGAACGGTTTCGACGTCTGTTCAAGACTGAAGACGACGGAGGGTACGCGAGACATTCGAGTCATCGCCATGAGCGGTTGCGCCAGTCAAGACACGGTAACCCGAATATTAAGTTTGGGTGCGGAGCTTTGTCTGAGCAAACCGATCGACACCGCCGCACTGTTCGGTGGGCTGGGTATCATTGCATAAACGCGGGATTTTTCGGCATTAAGCTGCCATTGATGGATATCTTCAAAAAGGACTTTATTCGAATATAGAGAGAATAGAATGAGTGCACGTGAGCGAACTTTTGGAGCAGCGCAAAGGCTGATTTCCACCACCGATTCGCAGGGTCGAATTACCCATGTTAATAATCACTTCGCGGAAATTGCAGGCTATAGCTCCGAGGAGATGATCGGTCGTGCTCATAACTTGGTACGTCACGCGGATACCCCCAAGGTCGCGTTCAAAGAGCTGTGGGAACATTTAAAGCAAGGTCGTGCCTGGATGGGCATGGTGAAGAACCGCAGCAAAAATGGCGATCACTATTGGGTAAATGCCTACGTGACACCAATCTGTGAAGAGGGTGTGGTGACTGGCTACCAATCGGTCCGAGTGAAGCCGCTTGCGCATCACAAACGTCGCGCCAAGCGACTATATGGCCTGCTCACCAATGCTAGTAAGCGGCCAGAGAAAGTACTAAAAAAGCCGCTGCTGGGGATGGCAGAGAAATTAGTACTGGGGCACCTGCTGGGGGTGCTGCCGCTGTTATTGACGTCTTTGTGGTTGAATAGCTCTGGCTTGGATTTCTCTTCTCTTTCTGCCGGCGGCGGGTGGCCGTTAGTGTTGGCCGTGTTGGGTGGAACGGCGCTGAGCTATATCTTGGCGAAGATGTTTCAGCGCCCCTATCAAGTCGCCGCCGATGAAACTCGCTCGCTGTTTGATAGCGCAGTTGCCCGCCAAGTGTATTGCGGACGGCAAGACGAATTGGGGCAGCTACAACTAACCATTCAAGTCTTGCGGGCGGAAATCTGCACCATTCTAACGAGGGTGGGAGAGTCGGCTGAACAGGCTGGAGAGGTTGCCGCCAACACCTCGGCGGCCGTCGCGCAAACCGATCAGGCGGTGCATCGTCAGGGGGTTGAGTTAGGCAGTGTCTCGAGTGCCATGCATCAAATGCAAATAGCCGTAGAAGAGGTGGCGCGAAACGCGGCGCTAACTGCCGAAGCGACTCAACTGGCAGATGATCAGGTGGTTTCTGGGTGTTCGGTGGTCGAGCAGACAGTGGTGGCGATCGGGAAATTGGCCACTGAGATTGATCAGGCGACCGGTGTGGTGGGACAGCTAAAAGTGGACAGCGAAGCGATTGGATCGGTGATAGAGGTGATCAGAGGTATAGCCGATCAAACCAATTTATTGGCCCTAAATGCAGCTATTGAAGCGGCTCGGGCTGGTGAGCAGGGACGCGGTTTTGCTGTCGTTGCCGACGAGGTACGTACGCTGGCAAGCCAGACACAAGCCTCCACTCAACAGATTCAAGCGATCATCGAGCGTCTGCAGGGAAGTACCGCAGAAGCAGTCAGTGCGATGGAGGGTGGTCAGCAACAAGCACAAACCAGCGTAGAGCAAGCGGCAATGGCGGGTTCGTCGTTACAGTTAATTGGTAGTGCGGTGACAACGATCAAAGACATGAGTGTACAAATTGCCACCGCCGCTGAGCAGCAAAGTGTGGTGGCTGAAGACATCAATCGCAATATCAGCAGTATCAGCCAAGTGGCCTCCGAGACGGCGCAAGCTTCACAAAAATACTGCTCAATCAACGACGATGTTGTTGCAGCAGGTAAAAGGCATGCGTGCGATGGTGCAGCAATTCGAACGCTAAGAAAGTTGGCTGTCGATACCAAAAAAAGAAGGCGAGGCAATGATTCAGGAACACAATGGCGCAATGAAAATCGGTCAACTATTGATTGTTGATGACGATCCGATGCAATTGTTTATGGAACGGGAAATTCTAGAGGATGAAGGGTATTGTGTGCAGCAGGCGCGAAGTGGTGAAGTTGCATTGAACTTGTTGCAAGAGCAGCGCTTTGACGCTGTGCTGCTCGATCAGAAAATGCCAGGGCTAAGCGGTGATGATGTTTGTCGAATCATTCGTCAGCAGGAGCAGTTGTCTCTATTGCCGATTATTATTGTTACAGGTTCTGATGACAATCATGCCTTGAGCAACAGTTTGAAGATTGGTGCTACTGATTTTATTCGTAAGCCCTACAGCGCTATCGAACTGGTGGCGCGAGTAAACGCAGCGGTGACCCAAAAGCGCAAAACGGATGAACTCGACAACGCCGAGTCGTTGTTGTTTGCGTTGGCCCGCATGGTGGAGGCGAAGGATGAACAGACCGGCAATCACTGCTCGCGACTGGCCAATTCCTCCGTGGTGTTCGGTAAAGCGCTAGGACTTGGGGCTTTGGATCTCGACGCGTTGCGCCGAGGCGGTGTACTTCATGACATCGGCAAGCTAGCCGTTCCCGACGAGATACTACTCAAAAACGGCCCTCTAAACGAGACGGAATGGGAGGTGATGCAGCAACACACCGTCGTTGGGGCACAGCTGTGTCAAGGACTAAAAAGCATGGAGCGAGTGATTCCAATTATTCGTTCTCATCACGAACGATGGGATGGCGGAGGTTATCCCGACGGTCTACGGGGAGAACAAATCCCGCTACTAGCCCGAGTCTTTCAGCTCGTCGATATCTATGACGCATTAACTCACGAGCGGCCCTACAAAGAGGCGTGGTCCGCAGAGCGGGTCATTGCTATGTTAGAGGAAGAAAAAGACAAGGGCTGGCGCGATCCTCAGTTGACCGACGTGTTTTTGAATATTCTGCGAACCAAACCTGCAAGCTTGGAGGTGCCGAGCGAGGCGAAAAAGGATGCGAGTGAGAAAATTTTTGAGCAGATACAGCGCTCAGGTATTTTGAATCGGAAGTCAGTTCTAGGCATAGCCGTATGAAATTAGTGGGTGTGAAAAGGACGCCGCAGTGGAGGCTTTGTTTTCTAGTGTTGGTGTTATTGTTCAAGGCCCCGTGGGTATGGAGTCATCCCGTTAAGGTTGAGATGTTTCGGGGATTTCCTCCATACCTCGATCTGGATCACCGCGGTAGCCCGATTGGTTTTAGCGTCGAGCTATTGAATGCCATTGCCGAGGAGGAAAAGCTAGACCTGCACTGGACGGTCGAGGACTGGGATCGCTCTTTGGTGAACCTTACGCAAGGGCGTGCTGACATTCTACCCACTGTGGCTTATTCCAGTGATAGGAGCGCGAAATACGGCCTGAGCAATACCGTTATTACAACTTCGCCGGCAGTGTTCAGGCGCAAAGGCGACAACACCATTACCCGTCTTGAGGATCTCAAGGGTGGAACCATCATCGTTCAGCGCGGCAGCTGGCTTCATGACTATCTGATACGCACCGGAAATTATCATAAGCTACTTTTGGTCACAGATACGGATGAGGCAATGATCAGACTGGCGGAGGGCGAGGGAGATTGCTTGCTCTTGACTCGGTTACCTGGTTTGACCTTGATTCGCCAGCGGGCACTAGACAACGTCGAGGCGCTAAATCTTAAGTTCGACGGTTTGGAGCGGACATTCGTTTTCGCCGTCAACAAAGACAATGCAGAGCTATTAAATTCACTAAATCGTGGGTTAGCGACCGTACGTCACAACGGTGTTTACGATCGGCTGTTTGAACAATGGATCATGAGTACGGATCAGGCGGTACTCGAGCAGCAACAAGACCTAAAAACTCTTTATGTTATTTTGGCGTTTACACTCGCCGTCTTAGGCGTAGCCACTGTCCTTCTTTGGTTCCTACGGTTCGCGATCTATGAAAAAACGCAAGAGTTACGGGTAGAAGTGGAAGATCGAAAAAGGGCCGAAACCTCCGCGTTGATCAATGCAGAGAAGTTTCGAGGCGTACTGGAATCGAGCATGCATGGTATGTTTATTTCACTATTGGACGGCAGTTTTACCGACGTCAATCCAGCGCTACGTATGATTTTAGGTTACACCGAAAGCCAGTTGGTCGGTCTTTCAATTGCTTCGATTATTCACCCTGATGATCGTAGTGCCTACGAACATCACAACTCGAAGCTGTTGTCTGGAGAGCAAGTAAAGTATCAAAGTGAGTTGAGGCTAAAGCAATACCAAGGCGCCTATGTTTGGGTGCAGGTGTTTGTCTCTAGAGTAGATGATATCGATGGCGCTGCCTTGGAGGTTGTTGGGCAGATCCAAGATGTTACTCAGGCTAAAGCTGACGAATATAAGTTGGCACAACAGTTATACGATTTGAATTTTTTACGCGATACCTTGGACGAGCACGCTGTTGTTGCCCGCGTAGATCACCGAGGCATACTCCGTGAAATGAACGCCAAAGGGTGTTTGATCAGTGGCTACGATTGGGAGGATATTCTTGGATTGCCGATCGATCAAGCGTTCCCAGCGGAGGCCGGAAGTGCAGAGTTCCAGAATATTCGGGCCCGTTTAAAAAGCGGAAATATCTGGCAGGGTGATGTTGTGCGAAATACTAAAGAGGGCGGCGATGTGTATATGAGCGTCACAGTATCACCTCACCAAGGAGACGATGGTCGCCATGACTCTTACCTAGTCGTTTGTACCGACATTACTAGGCAAAGAGTGATTGAGGAAGAGCGAAAAGAACTAAAGGATCGACTTCAACAAGCCGAAAAAATGGAATCCATAGGTCAGCTAACGGGCGGCATTGCTCATGATTTCAATAATATTCTGGCAAGCATTCTTGGATTTACAGATCTGACGTTAAGCAAATATGGTGATGAACTTAATGAAAAAGCAGTTCGATATTTGAATGAAGTACACAATGCCGGGGGGCGGGCACGTGATCTTATTGCTCAGATGATGGCCTTTAGTCGCAGCGCTCCAGGCGAGCCACGTTCGGTTAACGCACTACCGATTATTGTCGATGTTCTGAGAATGCTAAAGCCTACATTTCCTTCGAGTATTGAAGTTGATCTCAACGTAGAGATGCATCGAAAATTCATGATATTGATGGATCCGGTCAAAATGCATCAGATCGTGATGAACCTGATGATTAACGCTAGGGATTCGATGGCCGGACGAGGGAGGATTGAAATAGGGTTAAGAGAATTTTCGATTGAAAACGATCATTGCGCCTCTTGTATTCGCCTCATATCGGGAGATTTTATTGAGCTGTCGATCAAAGACAATGGAACGGGCATAACCAAGGCCACTTTGAAAAAAATATTCGATCCATTCTTTACCACCAAAGACATTGGGGCTGGTACCGGTATGGGGCTTTCCGTGGTGCACGGTATTGTGCACGAACACGACGGGCACATCATCGTTGATAGTAGCGAAGGGGGCGGCACTGAGTTTCGAGTATTGTTCAAGCCGTTCTCCGGTGATGAGCCAACTGTAGATGGAGATGTTGATGCTCTAGGGCATGCTCTAGAGGCTTCGAGAATCATGGTGGTTGAAGACGAACCAATGGTCGGTGAGTATCTGAAAGAGCTGCTAGAGCATGTTGGTTATCAAGTCTCACTGTTTGACGATAGTCGGCTGGCTTGGGATCGATTCCATAGCAACCCCGAAGCCTACGATATGCTGCTCACCGATCAAACGATGCCAGGGTTTCTCGGAACTGAGCTGATTGAGAAAGTTCGCAGGGTTCGTCAGGATATTCCCGTCGTACTGTGCACCGGTTATGTAAACGATGCGGTTGATCTGGCGGTCCAAAAGTTCGATGTTCAGGTGCTTAGCAAGCCTATTGATGCCAAGCGCCTGTTGGCGTTGATGCCACATTAGGGCTGCGTCCGAGTTAACACAGGGGAAACGTTATTGTCCAAGTTTGTACACTTTGAATGCCGCCAAGTTATTCAAAGTGATTTACCATCTAGGTAACCCGCTAACTGTTGCGCCGTTATAGGCAGGAAAGGCTTTTGAGAAAATTTCTCCTGACACAGTTGATACAGCCTTTTACTGTATGGGGCTTTGACCTGATGTTTCTCTGCTAAGCTTACGAGGTAGCCGTTTATTGACTCAAGCTCAGAAACCCCTTCTCCCTTAACTAATATGTCGCTCGCCATACTTGTACTACCGATAAGTTCCAGTTTTCTGCGAAAGATAGGTCTGGTGAGTATAGATGGAATGCAAACGCTCAAGCCTATTAGCGTCCACGAGGGAAGTAAGCTTGTCTGGCTCTCGCTAAACCCTGCTGCCTTGAGGGTCTTTACGGCCTCATGGGTAAGTTGGGTAAATACCCGCTGAAGTGGTGCTAAAGAAGATGACTGATGATGGGAGTTTCCGATTATGGTAGTCACCGCATTCCCTAAATTCGCCACAAGTTTTGCATGTGCGTCATCTTGAAACCTACTGCTACGTTGGCAATCAATAAAACTAGAAAAAAGCTCGACTAATTGCTGCGTTTTTTCTTGAAGTTGATTGTGCGGAGTGCCAAGTATTATGGGGCCATTGATATTAACCTGCCAATGTGATCTGGGAAGGTTTCTATGTGCGTCAGTTGACCACGCATTGTAGTTAATAATGGCGTAGATAATATTGTCAAAATAACGGGGTAATATTTTTTGGTTGACCACTCCATTTTGCAACCCAAGTATTAGTGTTTCACGTCCAATAGCCTGGGTTATATCCTGACAAGCTTGCTCCAAATTAAAATTCTTGACCGTAACTATCAAGCAGTCGATCGGTTCTCTGGGGTCTAGCTTGTCTATTATTCTCAATTTAGTATCTTTGCTGACGACGTCGTTTCCATCGATGATGCCTATACTCTTTTGTTCTAGTTCTCGTGCTCTCTCAGGGCGAGATAATAGTGAAACATTATTGCCATTGTTAGTCAGCCAGACGGCGAGCGTAGTGCCGATAGCACCGGCACCATAGATAACCAAATTAAATTTGTTTTGCGTAGACATATTGAGTCCTTAAGGTGAGCATAAACAGGAAGAAGTTTATAAAAGCGATACCTGTGTAGATTATTGCGGGTAGCGCAAGAAGTGTATTGTTAAGTAGTATTGAGGCGATATATATCCCCGTTGCGCTATTTTGAATGCCAACTTCGATTACCATCGTTTTTTCAATATTATCGTCAAGCTTGGCCAAGCGAGCACAAGTAAAGCCTAATAACATGGCCAGCGCGTTGAGCGAAAACAGCGGTAACCACAATGTTGTGCTGACGTGTAATATTTCATCGCGATATTGATGCATAGTCAGTAAAATTATCGTTACCAGTAATAGGTTCGATATTCGCGTTATATTGGGTTTGAAGCGCATAGAAAGGACGGGCGCGCTGTAACGCAGCAGCATACCTGCCATGACGGGCAACACTGTCATCGCCAATAAGCGTAAACTGGTGTCCAATAAGTTAAGCTCTATGTACTGATGTTGTTGTAAAAAATGGCTTAGAGATGCGTTGACAACGATGGGAATGGTGAAAATACCAATTAACATGCTAACGGCTGTCATAGTAACGCTTAGGGCAGTATCACCTCTTACCATTTGTGTTAGTAGACCGGAAACTACACCACCGGCACAGGAGACAAGCAGCATAATCCCAGCCGACTGTGAAGCTGATAGGGTGAAAGTCGATGCGACCAAAAAGCCCAGCATAGGCAGGCCAATCATTTGCGCTAGTACGCCTACCATGACCGATTTGGGTTCTCTAAACAGGCGACTAAAGTCATCTGGCGTTAACGATAGGCCCATCCCCATCATCATTAGAGCTAGGGCCATCGGAGTTAGGTAAGTGGTTATGATGTCAGTTGGCATAGTGGTACCTCGGTTGAAACAACCCCTATTCTATGAGCCAGCAAAAACAACGCCATAGGTCTCGCCGCCAAATTGACGTCATTTTTCGCCAAACCGGGTATGGGTAATGGCGCCAGTAATACGGTTTCTAACGGCATGGATTTTAAATATACTGTTGCTTGATGAAGAATTCTCATGAGCAGTAGAGGCCCAAATATGAAGCGGAAAGTCTATGGTTCTTATGTGCCCTGCAGCCATGTTGCCATTCTTGCTGTGTTTGCCCAAAAGCACGATATCAATATGCGGCCGATATTGAGCCAATACAATTTGTCGGATAAAAAGGTAAATACTCCGAACGCGCTGATGCTGGCTGATCAATACAGTAAATTACTGTTAACCGTAGATGCAGCGATTCAAGAGCAGACCAAACTGAAAGATTTCTGGTTTCGTTTTGCTCAGCAGCTCGATTTTCCAGCCTATGGAATTCTTGGTCAGGCGTTGCTTAGCTGCGAGAACATCCAGCAGGCAATCGAGTGGTTAGTAAAGTACTATCAGGTGTTAAGTTGCGGTTCCGAACTGGCCTGTAATATCGAGGGCGGTTTTCTAGGTTTAAATATTCATCGCCCATCTAAAGCGGGATCAAGAGAAAGTATTATTAGATCAGAAATACTGGTCACGACTATAGTAAACGGAATGCGGGCGCTATTGCCTGATGACGGAAAATTTCTCAAAGTAGAGTTTGATTACAAAAAGCCAAGTTACCAAGCGGAGTATCTAGATAGATTTGGCAGAAACTGTGTCTTCTCTGCTCCGCAATCGAGAGTGTTAGTTCCTATTCAATATTTACAACTACCGTGTCCCCACGCCAACTCCGTAATGCTGAATATCTTAACTCAGCAATTAGATCAGGTTTTGGATCATCTGCAGGGGCCAAAATCCGTAGTCACTAAAGTAAAGACGTTGATTGCTTCGATACCCGGGAATTACCCAGCGATGAATGATGTTGCACTGCAGTTAGGTGTGAGCCCTCGTACGTTAAGTAGATACTTGAAAGATAATGATACGACATTTCAAGAGTTGGTAAATCAAGTGAAAAGTCAGCAAGCAAGAAACTATCTGCAAACGACTAACATATCGATTGAAAAAGTAGCAGCGCTTGTGGGTTTTAGCGATAGCGCCAACTTTCGCCGCGCGTTTGTTGGATGGACGGGGATGTCGCCCACCCATTTTCGTCAGAACAGCGCTGGGATTGATGTCGCTAAATAGTTATGGTGGTGATCCGAGTTAGAGTCAACGACAGCACTAGAAGTCAGTCACCAGCAACCCCTCCTGAATGGCGATGTGAACTAGGTCCGTTATACTAGATGCGTTGAGTTTATTTTTTATAATGCTGATGTTATTGGCGATGGTCTTCTCCGACAAGAATAGCTTGTCGGATATCTCCTTGATTCCAAAGCCTTCGGTTATATACCTGAATATTTCAAATTCCTTCGGTGAAAGCGTATCGGTTGAATACGAGGTGTTGATTTCAAAGTTGATCTCTATGTCGGGGCTAATAAATTGTTCGCCGGAAGCCAAAGCCTGGATGCCGTTAATGATAATATCGCTTTCGCTGCTTTTGGTAATAAATCCCTTACAGCCCATTTCGATAATACGTTTGACCAATCGAGGATTTTTGTAGATGCTGAAGACGGCTATTATCAAAGATGGCCATTTTATCAGTAGCCGTCTTATGCCTTCAATTCCTCCCATTCCCGGCATCGAAAGATCAACGATGACCAAATCAGGAAGCTTCTGTCGGCACTTCTCGAGCAGATCTTCGGCGGAGCCCACAGTCGCTGAAACGAGATAGCGATCATTCAGTTGAAGTAATTGACGAAGTCCATCGCGGACCACCGAATGATCGTCAGCGATAATTATATCTAATGGCATGCTACGTCTCTTGGAAACATAATCGGAACGCTAATCAATATGTTGACACCCTTTTTGGGCTTGGTCAGCAATTGAAACCGTCCGCCTAAAGCTTCACACCGCTCACGTATATTAAGTAATCCCATGCAGCCCGATTGGGTCTTAGTGGGCTCGAAGCCGGCTCCGTCGTCACATATCATTAATAACAGGAGAGGGGCGGCCAATGGCGCTGATGAGTTTTCAAGTTCTAAAGAGATGACCACTTTGGAAGCTTTGGCATGTTTGCTAATGTTAGTTAGGCTCTCTTGTACAATTCTGTAGATACAAATGGCGATATCATCCGGTAACTGATCCGGGCAGTTAGTTGCATTAAAATCCAATGTCGTGTGTGTGTTGATACTTTTCCAGTTTTGAGTCAACTCATCAAGCGCATCAACAAGGCCGAGTTGGTCCAAAAGGATTGGGCGTAACTTATGGGTTATTTCCTGTGATGAGGAAATTATCTTGATGACTGACTTTACAATGTTGCTTGCAGCATCAATTAACTCCCTTCTATTCGTCCTCAGACTTCGTTGGATGAATTCCGCCTGAAGTATAATCCCCGTCATTAATTGGCCTAGTTGATCGTGAAGTTCTACGGCAAGTTCTTTTCGTTCATTTTCAATAAGGCTGTAGTTTCTGAGTGATAGTTTTCGATTTTCAATTAGCAGATTCTTGTTTTTTTGTTCAGCCTTATATTGGGTGGTAATATCATCTAGCATCCGAAGACAAACTGTCTCACCGTTATGCCAGCTAATGATCCTGTTTCTCAATTTATACCATTTTCCGTGATGATTGTTGTAGGTGTTTTCCGAGAATTCAAAGCCTATATTTTTTGTATTGATATTGAGCGCGCTTGGTAGTGGTTTGGCTAGAGTACTCCAGATTGGATCGGTGTTATGCCGGTCGTTGTAAATATCAGTAGCTAGTTTGTTTAGATAGATGGGGGATTGGCTGTTGAGCTGAATGACTGATACTGCACAATCTAGGCTGTCTAAAACCGTCTTTAGTGTTTTTTCAGATTGTTTTAGTTTACTTTCCGCCTCCAATTTGGCGCCGATATCTTTTACGTTGATTGCAAGGTTGTAACGGCTGTCGATGATCGTAGGAAACGATGTGATCTCAGCGGTCAGTATGCCACCACCCTTCTGATTGAGGGCTATTTGATTGATGGTGTTGGAAGCCGTGTTGAGTTTGTCGAAAACCTCATCAACTTTAGCGGCGTCATTAGATGAGTAGAAGTCGTAGAAGTTTAACTTCGAAATTTCTTCTTGCGTATGGCCAAACATACTAGAAAAGGCCAAATTACCGTAAAGAATGTTCCTGCTCTCTGGATTTATGACGGCGATACCTGATGCGCTATGCTCAGTCAGTATGAGCGACTCATAAAGATCTTGTGAAAAAGACTTGCTAATATTCCTAATTAAGGTGAGGCCAATTATGATTGCAGTTGTGGCCGTTATTAACATCAAAAGAATCAGCGCCCACTTCTCTCTATTACTGTCATTTTTTAATCTTTGAGATAATGATCTGAGATCGAAAGATATTCTGTTCTCAAGAATTTGAAGGTCTTCAATCTTCGCTGTTATTGCGTTAAACCATTTTTTTGTGTCTACTTCAAATCCACCTGAAAGTGCGGATTTGTGTGCTATTTCACGAAAATCTAGCACCCTGCGGTAAACCACTTGTTGAGTTAGCTTGTTGTATCTATTTAGGAGTGACGGGTTGGCTAGCGAGGTGAATTCACGAAAGTAAACATCCTGCTCTGCGATCAACTGAATGAAATGTTGATATCCGCCGTGAGGCGAGAAATAGTCTTGGGTGAACGTTGCTCCCAGAACCGCACGCTCTATACCTGTTTTTTCTTTGCCTTTAAGAAAATTCACATAGGCAAGAAATGCTCTTGTTAATTCTGGCTCTACACTTTCGTTAGCCATAAGACTAATGGAGTCTAATAGGATTAGGTTAAGGTTGGTGTAATATTCTATGGCGTCAGCTGCATTGACAGAAAAATTCGAGACGTTCCGGCGTAATGCGTGAAGCTTGGCGAGTTCGTTCTGTGCTAGAAATATTTCACGTATCAGTAGATCGCTGTAGGGATTTTCATTGTTGGATGCTATGTGAATATTGACATTGTCAATCATTGAATTTGTGACTAGCTGTTGATCATGAAGTTCACCGGAAAACTGTGTTCCTCTGCTGGATAGGAAAATTCCGGTAATTCCCCGCTCTTTCTGAAGTTCATGGGTCAAGTCACTGAGATGTATAGCAAGATCGCCTAGCTGTTCAAGGTTTGATATACGATTGGCATGATCGGTCAACCTGACAATTTGATAACCTGAAACCGCGATAAAAATAGCGAGAGGTATAAGGAACAAATACAGTAATTTTGCCTTGTGAGATTGAGTATGAATTCCTTGTGTATCTTCTTCGGTCTGCCAGTCGAATCGGCGATATATGTTCGTTATAAAGCTATTGACAAGGCTCTCCTTTTCAGGTGATGAGATAAGTGATTCTCGTCTATTAAGCATGACACAATCAGAGTGTCGACTATTGATCGAAATCAAGAGTCCTAATTTTGTGGGATGTTTTTCGCAATATAAAGATGTTTAGTTCTGGATGGACAGTTTCGGGAGTATTTCCCGTCTTTTCGTTATCCACAGATTTCGCGTGAAAGTAGAGATGGCTTTTGTTATATCTAGAGTGTTGATCTAAAACAATAAATACCAACATTTTCAGTATCTAAAGAGTTGGTCATAATAATAAATATTCAGGGAAGGTTGGATCGTGAGTGATTTGGCTACGCTAGACCAAATTTTGTTGCACAATATATTGGAATCATCTGATCTAGGCTATTTGATAACCGATGCAGAGGGTTACATTGTCTACATAAATCGTCGTGTGATTGATCAAACAGGTTATGAACTAAGCGAAGTGGCTGGCAAGTCGCTTTCAGTTCTTAGGCCCGGTAGTGGCTCGTCAAGCAGCCATTCTGAATTTTGGAATTTACTTCAGAAAAAAGGCATGTGGCGATCCCGATTGAAGAATGACTCAGATAACGGCGAAAAATTAGTTGTCCTAAATTCTATCAATCCGATATTGGGGCCAGACGGCAAGACCAAATACCTACTCTCCTTCGGCGAGTCAACACTTAATAACCCCTTTGACCAAGAGGCCTTTTCCGAGCTTGTAAAGGCAATTGGAGCCGAGGAGGTGTATATCGTCGGTCAACCAATCTACGATGCTTACACCGGTCAAGTTAATATCGTGGAAGTGCTTATCCGCTGGACTCATCAAAAATATGGGCAGGTAAATCCGCTTAATATTATAGAGCTGGCAAGTCAGAATAATTATCTTTCAGCGGTGGCCATTTACGTTGTTGAGCAGCTCATTGATTTTTTGGTCGAAAACCATGGGTTGTACGAAAAGTTATGCTTTTCTATTAACCTTAATGTTTCACAGATAATTAATTCTTCGCTAATAAAAAATATTATTGACCTAATTGATTCGGCTGGTATCGACAGGTCGAGAATTATTTTCGAGTCAACCGAGAGTGATTGTTTGCCTATACCGATTAATGAAGCTGCACAGCACTTTAGTTGGATAAGGGATCAGGGGGTTCTGATCGCAATTGACGATTTCGGTTCCGGCTATTCAACGCTGGATTACATCAACAACTTAAGTGTCAATATTATTAAAGTTGATCGGAGTCTAGTTAAGGGGATTGAAGACTGTTCTCGACGATGGGATACGCTGCTATCACTACTTAAGCTGTGTGAAAGGCAGGGAGTCTTGATTGTCGTTGAAGGTATCGAGAATGAAATGCAGCATAGTCTGATTATAGCCGAAAATATTACAGGGCTGTTGGTTCAGGGTTTCTTGTATGCCAAGCCCGAACCGCTTTCGGATGAAATGTTTAGGGAAAACCGTCGACCACATCTGTTCGGGGTAACTAGGGCTTTAAGAGAATCTGAGGAGATTTAGGTGAATCTAACGATACGAGGTAAATTGTACGCTGCGTTTGGGGTTGTGCTATTGGTGGTTGTTGCCGTTGCAGTGGTCGCGGGCTACCGAATTCAAAAAACAACTGAAATTCAAAATAGGGTTGCAAACTTACGTCAGCCCACTGTGTTGATGAGTCAAAATTTGAGGAATGGTGTGAATCTGTCGCTTGCCGGGCTTAGAGGTTACATTATTCTAGGTGGAAATCCTGAAAAGGCCCTTATTTTTAAAAAGGAACGTGCGCAAGGATGGCTGGAAATAGACAAAGCAGTTGCTCAGCTTGAGGTTTTGTCAAACCGCTGGACAGACGCGGATAATATAACCAGATTGCAGACGTTGCGTCAGATGATTGAGGTGTTCCGTGTCGCCCAAGACGATATCGAAGGTATTGCACATAAAAGTGAGAATATACCGTCATTGCATATGCTGCTAACTGAGGCGGCTCCCCAAGCAGCAGTCGTTATCGATTCGATTACCGATCTAATTAATGAAGAGTCGAGACTGGCAGCAACAAAAGATAGAAAAAAACTGCTAAAGCTCTTTGCGGATAGTCGAGGTTCTTTTGCCTTGAGTTTGGCGAATATCAGAGCGTACTTGTTATCCGGTGATGAATCGTTCTTGGAGGACTATTGGGTTAAGTGGAATACCAATCAGGCAAGATTGGATCAGTTGGTTAAGTTGGATCACTTGTTTTCCAAAGGTCAAAATATAAATTGGAAGCGTTACCTATCTGCACGTGATGATTTTTCAAATTTCCCTGAAAGAATGTTTGAATCTCGACGCAGTAAACAGTGGAATCTGGCTAACTATTGGTTAGGCAGCAAAGCTGCACCGAAAGCTGAAAGTATTTCTAATGTGCTGTTTGAGATGCAGAGCTCGCAGAATGTTCTAGCGAATAAGGATGCTCAAGAGTTGGAGCAGCAAACTAAGAAACTTGTATTGATGATGTTGATAGGGGGGCTGGCGATTCTCATTCTTGGTTCTGTCGTGTCCGTGGTTTTGGGGCGATCAATTACCAAGCCTCTGCATGAGGTAATCGTCCGAGCGAAGGAAATCGCTGCAGGTAATTTGACTGGGGGTAAGCTCAAGTCAAAAGGCACTGATGAAATCGGAGACTTACTGGCGGCATTTAACGAAATGTCTGAGGGGCTCAGCGAGGTTATAAAAAAAGTAGAGATATCAGGGTCAGAACTGTCGGCATCCGCAACACAGCTTACAACTACAGCAGTGCAAGTGAACAAGTCAATGGAGGATCAGCAGCAGGAAACTGGTCAAGTGGCTACGGCGATGAATCAGATGAGTATGACGGTTCAGGATGTGGCGCGAAATGCGGCAGAGGCTTCCAGCTCTTCCGAGGAGGCAGATAGGGCTTCGTTCGAAGGGAAGGCCGCTGTGGAAGACGTAGTTAATAGTATTAACTCACTTGCAGGGAGTATCGATAAAGCAACGATTGGTATTAATAAGTTAGGCGAAGAGTCAGAAGGGGTTGACGATATTGTTGCTGTTATCAGCGGTATTGCAGACCAGACAAACTTGCTTGCACTTAATGCAGCCATTGAGGCCGCAAGAGCTGGCGAACAGGGGCGCGGATTCGCGGTAGTCGCTGACGAGGTGCGAACACTTGCCGCGCGCACACAGGAATCTACAGAAGAAATTCGGTCAATGTTAGATCGATTGAAACTTGGTGCTGCCAGTGCCGTAAAGATGATGGGCGAGGGGCATGTTCAAGCGCAGAACTGCGTTGAAAAGGCTAATACAGCAGCCGAATCTCTTTCTGTTATAGCCGGCGTTGTCAAGTCAATAAACGACATGAGTACTCAAATCGCTACCGCGTCAGAGGAACAAAGTGTCGTGTCAGAAGAAATAAACAAGAATATTCTTAATATAAATTGTGGCGTAGAAAATATATTGGAAAATATTAAGGAGTCCGCTGAAGCTGCGAATAAGAACGGCGACCTTGCGGATGAAATGGGAAGAATGATTTCAAGATTTAGACTTAACTAGATCGTAGAATGAATATAAGAAGGTTACTGTTGACTAGTTATGTGGTTAAGGTCAGAGAAGCGCTGGCGCTGTCCATAAGAGGTAAGCTTACGCTGGTAATAATTACAGTTGCTTTGCTGCCACTTTTGATGCTTATCTGGGTCTCATTTCTTGGCGTTGAAAGTGCTTTGAAGAGTAATACACTGTCCGGCTTGAAAATGAGCACGCAATACAAAGAGGGGCAAATATTTCTCTACCTTGAAACATTGAAAACCAACGCTAGAGACTTCGCTTCTGACGGCTATATACGTAGTGCGTTGGATCGAGTTAAGCGCGATGACGGTGCGGTAATCGCGCTGAACTCTCACTTGATAAATAACAAGATGACGATACAAGCAGATCTTCTCAGTATTGATGTGTTAGATCTGCAGGGTAATATAGTGTCATCGACGTTGAATGACCGGATAGGATTAAATCAATCTGATAGCATTCACTACCAAAAAGGGCTGAGCAAGGTATATATCTCAAGTGTTAGTTATAACGCGGATGATCAGCTGTCTGGGGCTGTGTCAGTTCCCATAACCAAACAAAATCAGCCGTCGGCTACGATCGGCGTATTGGTTAATCACTATCGCATGAACAAGCTGAGAGAGTTGTTTTCGGGTGAATTTCTGATTGATCTTGGGGCTAGATCATTGGGTAGTAGTATCTCCAAGTCTGAAAGTGTTTATTTGGTCAATGCCAAAAGGCAAGGGATGTCCAGCTCCTTAGATCGAGTGGCGTCAAATGCAAGCGATTTGATGAATACCTATCCGGTTGAGCAAGCCTTTGATCACGGAAAGGAAGTTGTTGGTGTTTGGGATGATCACCGTGGGATTCCTGTGGCAGGGGTATCTATTCTTATAGAGGCTGACGATTTCAAGTTTCTGTTGCTGGCAGAGAAGCACTTGTCGGTTGCTTTCAAACAGGTGGACAATTTGAAGCTGCAGGCAATGGCGGTGATAGGTGTAACGATTATTTCGATAGTTATTATCTCTTGGTTGCTTTCCCATTACTTGACGATACCCTTAAAGCACCTTATTTCCAGTATTGACGTTGTTTCTTCCGGTAAGTTTGATGTTGATGTAAGGGGGATTCAGAGTAAAGACGAGCTGGGTGTTTTGGCCACAAGTTTTAACGCTATGGTTCAACGGCTGAAGCTGATGCGCGAGGCGATTGTTAGCCAGAATCAAAAGCTGCTTGAATTGTCGATACGAGATGGCATGACGGGCCTGTATAATCACCGTCACCTAATCGAGATTGGCGATAGCCGGGTGAACGAAGCTAACCGGTATGATAAACCTCTAAGCTGTATGATGATTGATGTCGATCACTTTAAGTCGGTTAATGATACGTTTGGTCATCCTTTTGGTGATTTTGTCCTGACTGGGTTGGCGGATGTTCTGCAGTCACAGACTCGAAGCATGGATATAGTCGGCCGCTACGGCGGAGAGGAGTTCGCCGTTATTATGCCAGAGACCAATATTAACGAAGCCATTATTACCGCCGAAAAAATCAGGCGCGCTATTGAGGAGCATGTTTTTTCCCGAAGCGGGCATAAGAAGATGGTAACTGCCAGTATCGGTGTGGCTGAACATTCCTCGCAAGAAATCGGTATTTTGGCAATGTTCTCTCGAGCCGATAGCGCGCTTTATACATCCAAAGAAAACGGGCGCAATAGAGTGAGTGCTAAATATTCGTCAGGTTGCACGGTCAAGAAAATTGTTACTCCTTTTAGTGGCGGTCAATTGCTAGGTTGATGGTATTTCGGGGTCTAGGTGCACCTTGCGGCGCTGTGTTAGGTTCAATGGCTATTGAGCCAACGGCCCGGTTAACCCATACCTTGCGTTTGAAAGCGGCCTCCGACAAGGGTCGCAGCTGACCTCCTAATCGAAGCCAGCCGCGTATGCATTAGGGATTGTTCAGTTTCGGAGCATCTCCGTTAGACAGGCATTCATCGCCATTTAATTCAACCCCCGCCGTTTTTCTGTTCATGCCAACGAGTAACACGGTTGCCACAATGCCCAGCAATAGTCCCTGCCACGGGTTAAACACGTTGAGACAAGCAGCGGTAAGGAGCATGACGCCGTAATCAATTGATGTTCTGGCCTTGCTGAGTGCCACATTGGCGCAGGCAAAGCCGGTGAGTAGCAATGTCATTAAGAGGGCAATTCCCATCAGCGGTTTCAGCAACGTCAACAGCGGTAAAAACAAAAAAATAATCGGTATATTGAATCCGTAGTACGAGGAGATTCCGTCAAACAGTGAGTCCATGGTTGCCCTTCCCTGACGCCAGCGTTGTACAACCACGACTTGAACACCAGTCCACAGAATACCTTGGGTAGGGAAGAAGGGCGCAACGATGGCCATTACCGCATTGCGGATTCCGACACTTAGATGGGTGCGGGTTGGATTGATCACAATCTGTTCATCATCTCGATACGTACTGGCTTCTTTAAGAATTTCATCACCGGTCACTAGATCCCCAAAGAAAAGGACGTAGGCTATCAGCGCCATAGGGAGGCACTGTAGATAAAGGTCTATCGATGGCCAGCCGATACTCAGGGGAGACACTTTTTGCCAAAGGCTTGCCAGCGGAGGATTGAGAAAACCCCACTCAATACTGTAGCTGAATTCACCGGCGAACGGACCGATGATGCCTGCGAGGATAAACCCGGGCAGCAATCCTAGCGCCGTGATCTTGGCAAGCCATGGATGACGTTTCTGTAGGCGCTGCAGGGGTAGGGAAAATGCCAGTATCAACGAAAGCGCTAACGCAGCGGTGGTGGCGTAAGGTTGAGTGAAGAGAACATTGGTCGCATCGCTAACATCAAACACGCGTAAAAATGCTGCGAGTGCGGCCCCTAGGATAATTCCTCCTTTCAGCAGGTCGGGAATCCAGCGCATGAGATGAGCACCAAAACCGGTTATCCCCAACAATAATAAAATGGCTGCTAAATCGAGCGAGAGGGCCGTCATTACTTGAAAGCGTTCGGTCGGTGTATCGAAATCCCCCGAGAGTACAAAGGCAATCACAAATGGCAGTGCTGGGGTGATCCAGCCCGGACAATAGGGTTCGCCAAAAAACATCCACGCGCTGGAGAGCAGTAGTGAGTGCAGCATAGACATAGTCACTGCTTCTTCGAAGCTTAGGCCGAATGCACTGGTCAGCAAGGGTACCAGTGCGAGACCCGTGGCGGCTGAGATGGATAGTCCCTGTAAAAGCTCCGATAAGGTAGCGCGGGAGTGGATGAAGGGGATGCGAAGGGTGAAAAGACCCCAACGGAAACCTGGTTGAGGGTCACCCTTTCTACGAGATATTGTCATGATGTGAATTTCCTATCGGTTTATCATTGGGTAGGCGGCGTCATCTGGAGTCTGTTCTCTTCGGCGATTATACCGATCGCTCTTCACGACTACGGCGAGCGCTGAGAGCGCGATTACTAATGCAACAGGTACGCTCCATTCGCCTGGTAATTCAAAGCCTATGTCCGAACTCAGCACATAGCTCAGGGTTAAACTCGTTCCCAGGCAGGCGGGTAAACTAGTAATCCAGTGAAAGGCATTGCGATCGAGTAGAAATTTGGTGGCTAACCACAGCACACAAGTGGACAACAACATGTTTGAAAAGGCGAAGTATCGCCAGATTAACGTGAAATCTATAAGTGTCATCAAGTAGGCGATAGACAGAATCGGAAATGCCAACATAAGTCGATTGCGCACAGACTGCGGAATATTCAAGGCGTCAACCAGAGTTAACCTAAGCGAGCGGAACGCGGTATCTCCTGAGGTGATGGGAAAGACCGCTACCGTGATGACAGCCATAATACCTCCAAAGATACCCAAGTAACGCGTAGCAATGTGATTAACCACAAGGCCAGGGCCTCCTAAATCCAATACTGCCTTGAGTTCTGTAAACCCGTTCGGAAACGCGGCGATACCGGCAAGGGCCCAGACGCAAGCGACCAGACCTTCACTGATCATTGCGCCGTAAAATACTGGGCGAACGTATTTTTCATTGGCTAGGCAGCGCGCAATAATCGGGGCTTGGGTCGAGTGAAAACCGCTGATGGCACCACAGGTGACGGTCATAAACAGTAAAGGCCAAATGGGGAGACCCTCCGGGTTTGGGGTCAATAATGCCCGGTGATCGTGATTAAAGTAGGCGAGGAGATCACCCCATACGGGCAGGTGCGGGGCTTCGATTAATAGCGAGAAGGCGACTAGTGTTGTCATCGTGATCATCAGTAGCCCAAAAAAGGGGTAGAGCTTCGTTATGATCTTGTCGATGGGAAGTAGGGTTGCTAGTAGGTAGTAGCTCAGAATTACTAGAACCCAAAATGTGTTGTTGGCAAGGACGGTACCTTGAAAATAATCGAGATTACTTAGCAGGCCTGCCGGGCTCATAATAAATACCACCCCGACAAAAAACAGTAAGACGGTGGTGAAAATTAGCATCATTATCTTTGCATAAAAATTAAAGTACTTCCCGGCAATTTCAGGGAGGCTCTTGCCGTCTTCCTTAATGCTCAGGACGCCGGAGAAGTAGTCGTGAACGGCACCACCGATGACGTTACCAATCACGATCCATACCAAAGCGATAGGTCCGTAAAGGGCGCCCAGTATCGGCCCAAAAATAGGCCCAACGCCGGCAATGTTCAGAAATTGAATTAAATAGGCTTTAATCGGATGAATGGCAACATAATCGACGCCATCTTCAAAGCGTGACAACGGAGTTTCAGCTTCAGGGTTGACGCCTGCCTGTCTTTCCAAAAAAGGACTATAAATCCGATACCCTAGGATTAAGATAGCTACACAAACGAAAAAGATAATCATAGGGGAACATCAGCTCGGTCTTGTTGGAGGGGGGGAGAAAGGAGTCGTTGAATCCGTCTCTCTTAACGGATTCAACTTCTTAGAAATTGACAACTACATGCTGTACTTTATTGTCAATCCATAAGTTCTTGGTGCGCCATAGACTACCGGTCGT
>Ga0209396_1001820_pt1 | contig 23019 bp, 19 predicted proteins | sample GOMGulsemesocosm_6_FD_184638 | JGI IMG/M metagenome (GOLD analysis project Ga0209396, IMG submission 184638) | Methane-oxidizing microbial communities from mesocosms in the Gulf of Mexico - GOM8C Gulf of Mexico (SPAdes) (version 2) | ecosystem: Environmental > Aquatic > Marine > Cold seeps... | reverse complement strand
AAACTCCGCTTCCATTTCATCTTGGTTACCAGACTTCACTTCATCTTGAAACTCATGTAACTCCTCCTCTACCTTTTCCCAAACCTGCTGTGACTCCTCCCAATCAAAACCTACTCCTGCAACTTTTTCTTGAATCCTACTTGCTTTTACCAAAGCAGGCAAACTTTTAGGCACACCTTCAAGAACACTTTTATTCCCCTCTTTTAACTTGAGTTTCTCCCAGTTTCTCTTTACTTCTTCTTCATCTTCAACTTTAACATCACCATAAATATGTGGATGACGATGAATTAACTTTTCACAAACAGTATTTAACACATCCGCAATATCAAAATCACTTGTTTCACTACCAATTTTAGCATAAAACACAATATGAAGCAACAAATCACCCAATTCCTTTTTCACTTCTTGTAAATCGTTATCTAAAATTGCATCACCCAACTCATAGGTTTCCTCAATAGTTAAATGACGTAAGGTTTGAAGGGTTTGTTTCTTATCCCAAGGACATTGCTCGCGCAATTCATCCATTATAGTCAGTAATCTATCAAATGCCGTTAATTGTTGCGCTCTTGTATTCATATTAAAAACTGTCAAATTTAATTATAACGTAGATCCTTATAACAAAAAAACCTACAAGAGTATTGTAGGTTTTTTTTGTTCTTATAATTTCAAAAACTACTATTCTTCTTCAGAAGAAGCTTCTGTCTCAAAATTTACAATTCCTCTTTTATGCAATAAGTTATACCACTGTATTACTTTTTTCATATCACTAGCATACACTCTTTCCTCATCATAATCTGGCAATATCTCCGAAAAATATTTTTCTAATTCAGCCTTAGGTACTTTATGACTAATAGACTCTCCTCCGTTTTCTTTTTCCTTTATATTATTAAAAATTTGCTTTAAAGGAACCTCTTCTGCATACGTATATATTGCAATTTCATTTAACACACTAACATTATGACGCATTCCTACTGAAAGTTTTTTACCATCTACTAATGACTCTGCCAAAAAACCAGCCTTTGTTTGTGCTTTTAATTCGTATAATCCTGGTTTTCCAGAAATTGCTAAAATTTTTTCTAAACTCATATATCTATATTTTTTATCCTACTAAAAAGGATTAATTTTTCTAACTAAATTGATTAACAAATATAATTTCTTTAATCAATTATAGACTATTTATCTTTTCTTTTTTGCTTGAGGAAACCTCATTCTATAATCAACACTTACTTTCCCTTTGGTAATGTTTGCAAGCTTTCCTTTTATCAGTCTCTTTTTTAAAGTTGATAACTTATCCGTAAACAACACTCCTTCAATATGATCGTATTCATGTTGTACTACTCTTGCAGCCAAACCAGTTAAGGTTTCCGTTTGTTTCTTCCAGTTTTCGTCAACATACTCTATAACAACCTTTTCTTTTCTAAAAACATCTTCACGAACATCAGGAATACTCAAACATCCTTCATTAAAGGCCCACTCTTCACCAGATTCTTCTACAATTTTCGGGTTTATAAAAACTCTTTTAAAATCACTCAACACAGCTTGCTCATCTTCTGATAAGTCGTCATCATCTGCAAAAGGACTTGCATCAATAACAAACAAACGTATTGACAAACCTACCTGTGGAGCTGCAATACCAACACCAGAAGCATTGTATTGAGTTTCCCACATATTTGCAATGATGTCATCTAATTTAGGGTGCTCTTTAGTAATTTCCTTTGCTACTTTTCTTAAAACCGGGTCTCCGTATGCTATTACTGGTAATATCATTATCTTTTATTATATAAGTATGATTGTAAAATTATAGTTGCGCTAATTTCATCAACTAGTGCTTTATTTTGTCGTTGTTTTTTATTTAACCCGCTATCTATCATTGTTTGAAATGCCATTTTTGAAGTAAAACGTTCATCTACCCTTATTAAAGGTATTTTCGGATATTTTTTTTCAAATTTCCTCACAAACTTCTGAATATGAACTTCGCTTTCTGACACTTCAAAATTCATTTGCTTTGGCTCACCCAACACAACAGTTTCCACATCTTCATCAGCAAAATATGTTGCTAAAAAATCGAACAAAAATTTAGTTTCAACAGTTTTTAATCCAGATGCAATAATTTGCATATCATCCGTTACTGCTACACCTGTTCTTTTTTGCCCATAATCTAATGCTAATACCTTTGCCATATGCTAGTTGCTTTAAAACAACATTTACTTTTTTGACAAAAATACCATTAAAAATGTTACAATTATATAAATGCTATTTTTTTTAATGGGAAAGAACTTATATTTACCAAAAATTAGCATTCAACAATGACAGAAATACAACAAATTATAGAAAACGCTTGGGACAATAGAGATTTACTAGCTCAACAAAACACTCAAGATACCATAAGAAAAGTAATTGATTTATTAGACGAAGGTACACTTCGTGTTGCTCAACCTACTAACGATGGATGGCAAGTAAACGAATGGGTAAAAAAAGCTGTTGTACTGTATTTCCCTATCCAAAAAATGGAAACTTTGGAAGCAGGTATTTTCGAATACCACGATAAAATACCTTTAAAAAGAGGTTATGCTGAAAAAGGAATTCGTGTAGTTCCTAATGCCATTGCTCGTCATGGGGCATATGTATCAAAAGGAGTTATTATGATGCCTAGTTATGTAAACATTGGAGCCTATGTTGACGAAGGGACAATGGTTGATACTTGGGCTACTGTTGGGAGCTGTGCGCAAATTGGAAAGAATGTTCATTTATCTGGTGGAGTTGGTATCGGAGGGGTCTTAGAGCCTTTACAAGCTGCCCCAGTAATTATTGAAGATGGTGCTTTTATTGGTTCAAGATGTATTGTTGTTGAAGGGGTTAAAATTGAGAAAGAAGCCGTTTTAGGAGCTAATGTAGTATTAACCATGAGTACTAAAATTATTGATGTTACAGGAGATACCCCTGTAGAAACTAAAGGAATTGTTCCAGCAAGATCTGTAGTAATCCCTGGGAGTTATACTAAAAAGTTTCCCGCAGGAGAATTTCAAGTGCCATGTGCTTTAATTATTGGTAAACGAAAAGAAAGCACCAATAAAAAAACATCTTTAAATGATGCTTTAAGAGAATATAATGTTGCTGTTTAAATTGATGTTCATAAAATAAATTAAGATTTTTCAAGTTTAAACCCCAAGTCATTCATAAATACATAGTAAACGCTTAATGAAAATATTGGTAATACAACAAAAAATGATTGGTGATGTCCTTACTTGCTCAATTCTTTGTGAATTGATTAAAAAGAAGCACCCTAATCACAAAGTACATTACCTTATAAATTCAAATACATTACCTGTTGTTGAAAATAACCCATTTATTGATGAAATTTTACTTTTTAAACCAGAATTAAGGAAAAGTAAAATAGCTTTATTTCAATTTTTACGCTCGGTAAGAAGTGAAAAATATGATATAGTTATTGATGCATATTGTAAACTAGAAAGTAATTTAATTTCGTTATTTAGCGGTGCTAAACAAAAAATATCTTTTGAAAAATATTATTCAAAATTCATTTATTCCAACCCTGTTACACCTGTAGATAAAGCCGCTTCAAATTTGGGATTAGCTATAGAACACAGGCAGCAATTATTAGAAGAAATTGGAATTTCAACTGACTTAAGCGTTTTTCCAAAACTGTATGTTACAGACGAAGAAAACACAAACGCTACAAAGTTATTATTAAGCCATAGGGTAAATATTTCGAAAAAAACCATCATGGTAAGCATCATCGGTAGCGCTAAAAACAAAACCTATCCACTAACCTATATGGCTCGTATTGTAGATTATATTGCAGAATCCAGTAACTGTAATATTCTATTCAATTACATCCCTAATCAAATAGAAGACGCTAAAATTATTTATAACGCTTGTAATGAAAAAACCAAGCAAAAAATATACTTTGATGTTTTAGGAAAAAACCTAAGGTCATTTATAGCATTGGTCAATCAGTGTGATTATATTATTGGTAATGATGGTGGGGCCATAAATATGGCTAAAGCCCTAAACAAACCTTCATATATTATTTTTTCTCCTTGGATTGAGAAAAAAGTATGGGCTACTTTTGAAGATGGTATTTTTCATAAATCTACTCACTTGAAAGATTATGTACCCCAATTATTTACTAATCAAACTGAATCCTATTTAAAAAAGAATTCTATTAAGCTTTATGAATCTTTTAAGCCTGAATTTATTAAAGAGGATTTAAAATCATTTTTAAAACAACTCAATAATAAAGACTTATCACAATATTCCTTAGATCAATCTGTTCAAAAGAAAACTACTACTAAACTATCTGCTTTAGTAATTACCTATAATGAAGAAAACAATATTGACAACTTAATTGACAACTTAAGTTTCGCCGATGAAATAATCATTGTAGATTCCTTTAGTTCAGACAATACCGTTGCTAAAATTAAACAACATAAAAATGTAACCTTAATACAGAATAAGTTTGTAAACTTTTCCGAGCAACGTAATTATGCTTTACAATATGCAAACCACGAATGGGTATTATTTATTGATGCAGATGAAAGAATTAGTCCTAAACTAAAACGCGAAATAAACAACAGTATAAATAATTCAGAAAAAAACATTGTTGCTTATGAAATTTATAGGAAATTCTATTATAAAAGAAAATTAGTTCGTTTTAGTGGTTGGCAAACCGACAAGGTATACAGGTTGTACAAAAAGAGTCATGTTTCCTTTAAACGTAATTTATTTGTGCATGAATTACTAGACATCAATGGTGAAGTAGCTATTTTAAAAGAAAAAATAAAGCATTTTTCCTTTGATTCATATGAAGATTATAAAAATAAAATGACTCATTATGCAACATTAAGAGCTGAGGAACTTTTCATTAAAAAACTCACACCTAACCTATTTCACTTTTTCATAAAACCTTTATACAGGTTTTTAAACCATTATTTTATAAGACTTGGTTTTCTTGATGGAAAAAAAGGATTCATTATATCGTACCTAAGTGCTTATTATGTACGTCATAGATATATTATTTTAGCTAATTTATACAAGCTAGAAAAGAAGAAAAAGTAACTACTTCTTCCAGAACTTCAATTGTTTCTTTAATCGTTGTTTTCTATGGAAAGCTTCTTGAAATTGCTCTGTTAACCCCCACATACTATTAAATACTTTATGGTACTCAAAACCACTAACTTTAGCATACTCATCGCTCATTACTTCTACCATTTCTTTTATAGGAGTTAATCGAGCAAAATTTTGCATTCTATCATTAAATTCCATTTTCTGAAATTTCATTCTGTTTAAATCCACCAAAAAGAAATCATAATTGTTATTATTTTTCTTGATTAATGTATTTCCTGGTGAATGATCTAAAAAATAAACACCTTTTTCATGTAATTCAAAGGTAAAACGAGTAAATGCTCGCAATATCCCTTCATGATTTTCATAATTTTGATTCGTTAAAAGCTCCCTATAGGTAAGATCACATTCCAAATGCTCACTAATATAATAGCTATCCAAAAGGCCAAGTATATTTTTATTCTCAAAGTACCCTATAGGTGTTGGAGTACCTATTTTTTTATCAATCAAAATAGTTGCATACTCATAAGAACGTTGTGCCTTTGATTTTCTAAAAAAACCGTATATTATTTGATTCACTAAATGTGGTTTTTTAAAAGACTTCACATTTAATGTTAAATCACCTAACTCAAACAACTTTATAGTATTTCTACTTGGTTCACCCAGAACAACACCAGAATTTGAAAAATTCCTTACAATTGATCCTAGTTTGTCCTGTACTTCACTAAAATGGTGATGTATAATTTTATTTTTCATTAATACATTTTATACTTTACTTAACGCTAAAAAGAAACAATAACCCACAAATTATTCGCAACATCAAATATCATCAATATTATCTTTAATTATTATTGTTTTATACTTTTTTTTCACAAATTAATAACTCATTCTTTGAAATGTTTATCTATAATTAAAAGAAAACAAATCACACGTGCCTAAACATGAAAGCCAAAGCTCAAAAACCTTTTATAATTGCATTCACAAGCTGACAAAACACCAACTAAAATCTACCTGTATTTTTAAACAATAAAAAGCTGAACATAATCATGACAGATGACTTATACTTGTTTTATTAATTTTCTTAAGATAAATTGGTTAAATTTGCAATCTTAAAAAACTAACACATCAAGTATGGTATTCAGTAGTGCCTATTTTCTCCTCCTTTTTTTACCATTGGTATTATTACTATACTTTATAGTACCAAAAAAATATAAAAACCTTGTTATCTTAATAGCTAGTATATTTTTCTATAGCTACGGAGAAAAGCTACTTGTTTTAGTTATGATTTTTTCTACAATTGTAGATTATAAGTGCGGACATTTAATTGAACAAGGCAAGCGAAAACTAGGACTAAGGTTATCCATATTCACTAACTTAGTTACTTTAGGAGTATTTAAATATTTCAATTTTGCCATAGAAAACATTCAATCAAGCATAGATTTGTTGGGTTTAGATTTTAATGTTATCGAAAGTGTCCCTTATATTATACTACCTATGGGTATTAGCTTTTACGTATTCCAAACTATGTCATACACCATTGATGTATATCGAGGTGATGTAAAAGCAAGTGAAAATTTCTTAGAATTTTCAGCTTATGTTACAATGTTTCCTCAGCTTGTCGCAGGCCCAATTATTAGATATATTGACGTTCAAAAAGAGTTAGTAAACAGGTCTGTAACAATACATTCTTTTTCAAAAGGCTTAGAACGCTTTACTATTGGGTTAGCTAAGAAAATGCTTCTTGCAAATACATTTGCTAGCGTTGCTGATTCTATTTTTTCGGAAAGCGGAGGAGAAGTATCTACACTTAATGCCTGGATTGGTATACTAGCATATACCTTTCAAATTTACTATGATTTTTCTGGATATTCTGATATGGCTATTGGATTAGGTAGAATGTTTGGTTTTAATTTTTTAGAAAACTTTAATTACCCATATATTTCAAGAAGTATTAAAGAGTTTTGGAGAAGATGGCATATATCACTATCAACGTGGTTTAGAGACTATTTATATATCCCTTTAGGTGGTAATAGAAAAGGGAAATACCGGAATTACCTAAATCTTTTTATAGTGTTTTTTATAACTGGTTTATGGCATGGAGCCTCATGGAACTTTGTTATTTGGGGACTTTTTCATGGAGTATTTATAGTTATTGAAAAAATTGGGTTTGAGCAAATTTTGGAAAAAGTATGGAGGCCTATTCAGCACCTTTATACATTATTAATAGTTGTTATTGGATGGGTTTTATTCAGGGCTGATGACTTAACCTCTGCGCTAAATTATTTATCTAGAATGTTTACTTATCATGAAGGGAATCAATCCGTTAATGATTTTGTTTCATATTTCTATTTAAACCATGAATTAACTCTTATCGCAATACTTGGAATACTTTTTTCTACTCCAATATATCCGTATATTGAAGCTAATTTTAAAAATCCAAAATTTTTAGTAATCAGATACGTAAGTGTCATTGCTTTACTACTAATTTCGATCGTTTATGTAGCTGCTGATTCATATAATCCATTTATTTATTTTAGATTTTAAGGTATGAAAAATAGAATTCAAAAAACTTTTATCATAATTTTTTCCTTAATTATAGCTACTCCATTAATTCTTTTTGCTACTGGAGTTAAAATTGAACCAACTAATAAAGGAGATAAAAAAATTAGTTTAAACTTTAAAAGAGATTTCCCTTTAAAAGCAGATTTATTTCAATTATACTCTATTATAAAGAAAAATATATTTATAGCTCCTACAATACCATCTCTTGTCATAGAATCAGAAAATGGGTGGTTATTTTTAGGTAACTCCTTTGAAGATGCAAAAGCAATGTCTGAATCAAAAGGCCTATTAGTTTTTACTAAGAAAGAACTAACTATTTTAAAAGCCAACTTACTTAACAAAAAGAAATGGCTAGATAAAAATAATATTAAATTTTATATTGCTATAGCTCCTAATAAACATAGTGTTTATGGTGAAATGATTCCTATTAAACAATATAATAGAAAAACAAAACTCGAACAAGTAGATTCAATTTGCAACTCTTTAAACATTGATTTCATTAACTTAGGAAATAAGTTTCCTAAAAACCAAAAAAGACCTCTTTATTACAAAACCGATACCCATTGGAATGATTTGGGAGCTTTTTATGGGTTTCAAGCCACTTATGAAGCAATAAAAAAGGATTACCCATCCACAACATTTAAACCCTATACCTTAGATAGTTTAAACCTTACTGTTTCTGAATCTGTATACGTTGGAGATTTAAACGGCATGTTAAAAAACAAAAGAACAGAAAATCATTTTTCACTAAACTTTAAGACTCCACAAAATTCAACAATCTTGGAAAAGAGACTTCCTATACCTTTGAATTACAACAAAAACCCAAATCAATACGAATCAAGATTTATGAATAGTATTAATAAATTAAAAATTATTATACTTCATGATTCTTTTATGCCTTTTTACTCTAAATATATTAAAGAAAATTTTGGAGAAACGCTCTTTATTTGGAACCACCGATTTGAAAAAGAGTTAATTCAATCTGAAAAACCAGATATTCTATATTATGAAATTGTTGAACGTAGTATTGACATACTTTTAGAAGATAATTATGAAATTAAATAAAAGCAACAGCCCTTTAGTATCTATCTGTATCCCTACTTATAACGGGAGTACTTATATTAAAGAAACACTAGATTGTGCCATAAACCAAACATATTCAAATATAGAAATTATTATTACTGATGATAATTCCTCTGACAATACTGTTGCCATTTGTCAGGAATACGCAAAAAAAGATCATCGAATTAAAGTTTTTAAAAATGAGAAGAATTTAGGTTTAGTAGGGAATTGGTGTGAAAGTATAGACAAATCATCTTCAAAATGGGTTAAGTTTTTATTTCAAGACGATTTATTTACACTTGATTGCGTTGAAAAAATGATTCATACTGCATTAGAAAAAAACGTAGATTTTGTCATTTGTAATCGAGAGTATATATTTGAAGCTGATGTCAATAAAAAAATTATCTCAAATTATTCTACTAAAATCCCAAAAACTGAGCTAATTTTTAAAAACCAACATGTATATACTCCAAGTGAAACAGCAAAAACAATTGCTCCTTCAGTATTTAACAACTGTATTGGTGAACCACCTACTTTTCTTTTCAATAAAGAAAAATACTCAAGAAAAGACTTTCCTACAAATTACTTCCAGCTAGTAGACTACATATTTATCCTTAATAAAATATTGGTCCATAATTTTGTTTTTATAAATGAAAATTTAGTAAAATTCAGAGTTCATAATTCCTCTGAATCAATGAAAAACAATTCTAAAAACAAAAAAGATGCCTTTCATAAGTACATTTTCATTCAATATTATGAAAGAATACAAATATGCTATGAAATCATTAACAACCCTATTTTTAAAGAAATAAAAAAAATAATCCCCCTGAAGGATATCAACTTAATTAAAAACTGGATCGTTTTAAAATCATACAGAAGAAATGGCTACAATGAAGTACTAGATTTTTATAAAAAATCAAAACTTCATGATTATATCCTAGACCAAACCACTTCAAAATACAATTATTTAGCATATCGGATTTTTAATTTAAAATTTAAAAAAACTAAGAAAAACTATAATTTATAAACCGTATGCAACTTGTTAGTATTGTTATTGGCACTTATAATGGTGAAAAATATATTGAAACTCAACTTAAAAGTATTGTTTCCCAAACATATAAAAACATTGAGATTATCATCGTTGATGATTCCTCAAATGACAACACAGTTGCAATTATAAATGAATTTGCTGAAAAACATAACAACATCAACATACATCCTTTCAAAGAAAATGTTGGTTATATCAAAAATTTTGAAAGAGGGATTGCTTTAGCTAATGGGGAACTAATATCATTGTCAGATCAAGATGATTGGTGGGAACCGAAAAAGACAGAGAAACTTGTAGCTAACATTAAAAATCACGACCTAATTTATTGTGACTCTTCCTTTGTTGATGAAAAACTCAACAGTATGGATAGTAGTTTCTCTAAGATTAAAAACATGATTAACTCAAACAATCCTGTACATTTTTTAATAGACAATTGTGTATCTGGACATGCAGCACTATTCAAAAAAGAACTTTATAATAAAGCAACACCTTTCCCTAAATTAATACCTCATGACTGGTGGTTAACCTTTATCGCATCTGCAAATAATGGCGTTACATATTTAAATGAGCCATTAGTGAAATATCGTCATCATCAAAACAATGTTATTGCTTCAAATAAAAAGAAAAAAGAAAAGGAAATAAAGCTACATGAACGAAGACATAGAATTGATGTTTTTTATAAAAACTGCCCTGAAGCCTTAATCAAGGAAAAAGAAATAATCGGTAGTATTAATGACGCTTACAAAAGTTTTAGCATTAAAAACAACTTTAAAAGAATAATTGTATTTTTAAAACATCAAAAGGAACTATTAATAATTATTAAAAAAAGTAACTTCAAAAAAATAATATTTTCTATAAATATGTTTTTTAAAATTAAATAAATACTTCTATAAAACCTAACTATCTTGAATATTACTATTATCAGCCTCGACAAGTGGGGATACAATGAATTTATTGCCGAAGAAATTGCTAAAAGAGGTATTTCAGTAAACCATATTGATTTTTATAAATTTAAGTATAGCTACCCCTCATTCCTTCATAAAGCCTTGAATTTTTTCACAAAAACCTTGTTTAACTACAACTTTAAAAGAGAACATTTAAACAAAGTACTCCTAGGAATGATTGAAGAGCAAGAAAAACAAGACGTCACTCTAATTATTAAAGGTGACAACTTATCTATTGCTACAATAAAAAAAATTAAAGAAAACACAAATCAATTAGTAACCTTCCTTAATGATAGTATGGCGCGTTACCCTAGAATGAAACGTGTTTATCCGTATTTTGACAAAGTATATTCTTTTGACCCTGATGATGTCGCTAAAAACAATTTTAATTTTATCTCAAATTATATATATTTTGACATCAACAAACCAGACAATACAACACCAGAACATACCGTATTTAATATCAGCTCGTTAGACAAAAGATCTAAGACAATGCCTCAATTTGCTTCTTATTTTAAACAACAAAATGTAGATTACAAACTAATAGCTTTTTCTAATGAGAAAAGTAACGAATTGGAAGACTTAAATATTGAATGTACAACTGAAACATATTCGTTGGAAAATGTTTTAGATTTGGTTAAAAAAAGTGCTATTTTATTGGATTTACAACGACCAAATCAAAAAGGCTTATCTTTTAGAATTCTAGAAGGAATTGGCTTAAATAAAAAAATAATAACGACAAATGGTGATGTTAAAAACTATGATTTTTATAATCCAAGAAACATCGCAATTGTAGATAGTTCGAATATTAAAATTTCAGAGGATTTTTTCAATACTGGATATGAAGAATTAGCACCTGAAATCGTTCAGAAATATCATATCTCTTCATGGGTAAACGAAGTGTTTAACCTTAAAAAGCAACATATTAATGAATAACTCACTTTCAACAGCATTATTAATATCAACTTACAATTGGCCTGAAGCACTTGAATTGGTTTTATCAAGTGTTTTATTACAAAGCCGTTTGCCTAATGAAATTGTTATTGCAGATGATGGCTCAACAGCTGAAACTAAAACATTAATAGAAAAGTTTCAAAAAAAATCACCTATACCCATTATTCATCTATGGCATGAAGATGTGGGGTTTACAAAAGCGGTAATCTTAAACAAAGCTATTGATCAAATCAAATCTGATTATATTATTCAAATTGATGGTGATATCATCATACACAAACACTTTGTCCGAGATCATGTATACTATGCCAAAAAAGGAACTTACTTATTCGGAAGCAGGATATCCCTAAAAGAAATTTATTCAAAAAAAGTTTTAGGCTCAAAAAAGATAAAATTTCACTGGCTAAATAAAGGCCTTCAAAGAAAATCAAGAGCTATTTACCTCCCTTACTTTAATGTAATAAATAAACCTAGCAATCAAATTTCAAGTAAACTCCGAGGATGTAATATATCCTATTGGAAAAAAGATGCCGTTAACATTAATGGATATAATGAGGATTTTATTGGCTGGGGTTATGAAGATTCCGAATTTGCTCAACGCCTTTTAAACTTAGGTGTTACATCCCTACGATTAAAACATGCGGCTATACAATTTCATATTCACCACCTTGAAGCCCCTAAAGGAGATACTGTAATTGGTGATTCCATATTAATAAAAACATCGAAAGAAAACATTATTAAATGTAAAAACGGAATTCGTAAATTATCAAACTAATGCAACAAGATTTAAAAAACTGTATCGAACATTTAAAAAACGGAGGATTAATACTCTATCCAACGGATACGCTTTGGGGTATTGGTTGTGATGCCAATAATGCTGAGGCTGTAAAAAAAATATACGCCTTAAAAAAACGTATAGACAGCAAATCACTTATTTGCCTTGTTGCTGATGAAAGAATGCTATCAAAACATATTAAAGAAATCCCAGAAGTAGCCTTTGATATTATTGAAGTAGCCGAAAGTCCTACTACTATTATTTATGATGCTCCACAGAATGTTGCCCCAAATTTAATTGCTTCTGACAACTCAATTGCTATCAGAATACCTGATGATGAATTTTGTTTTCAACTATTACGAAAATTTAACGGCGCTATTGTTTCTACATCTGCAAATGTTTCTGGGGAACCAAGTCCAAAATCCTTTTCAGAAATTAGCAATGAGATTTTAAAAGGTGTAGACTATGTTGTAAATTTGCATCGCGAAAAAAAATCATCTAAACCCTCATCCATTATTAAATTAAGCAATGCTGGTTTAGTGACAATTATCAGATCATAAATGTCACAATTAAAAAATTACAAGGAAGCACTTGAGCATCCTATTTTCAATACCATTCAAAAAGCTGCTGCTTTATTGAATATTGACTCCTATGTTATTGGGGGATTTGTCAGGGATTTTATTTTAAAAAGAGGTGACGCTAAGGACATCGATGTTGTTGCAGTAGGTAGCGGTATTGAGCTAGCCAAAAAAGTAGCTTCACTCCTACCTAACAAACCAAAAGTTCAAGTATTTAAAACGTACGGAACGGCAATGTTGCGTGCAGATGATATAGAAATAGAGTTTGTAGGAGCACGTAAAGAATCCTATTCCAAAGATAGTAGAAACCCTGTTGTAGAAAACGGAACTTTAGAAGACGATCAAAACAGAAGAGATTTTACAATAAATGCACTAGCATTAAGTATTTCAGAATATAATTTCGGCGATTTACTAGATCCGTTTAATGGTATTTTACACCTAAACGAGCAACTTTTAAAAACACCATTAAATCCTGACATTACTTATTCCGACGATCCGCTACGTATGATGCGAGCAATACGTTTTGCTACTCAATTAAATTTTAGGATTGAATACGAATCACTACAAGCTATTACCAAAAACAATAAGCGGATTAACATTATTACCAAAGAGCGGATTGTTGATGAGTTGAATAAAATAATGAATAGTCCTAAGCCATCAATAGGTTTTTTGCTCTTAGAAGAAACTGGGGTATTAGCACACATACTTCCTGAATTAATTGCTTTAAAAGGTGTTGACGAAGTGGAAGGACAATTACATAAAGATAATTTTTACCACACCTTAGAGGTTGTCGATAATATTGCTAAAACCACTGATAATCTTTGGTTGCGTTGGTCAGCTTTATTACATGATATCGGAAAAGCGCCTACTAAAAAATTTAGTAAAAAAGTGGGATGGACATTTCACGGGCATGAATTTGTAGGTTCTAAAATGGTCTATAAATTATTTAAAAGACTCAAAATGCCATTGAATGAAAAAATGAAATTTGTTCAAAAAATGGTTTTAATGAGCTCTCGACCTATAGTTATTGCTGATGACAGTACAACTGATTCTGCAATAAGAAGGCTGGTTTTTGACGCAGGGGAAAACATTGAAGATTTAATGACGCTTTGTGAGGCTGACATTACCACAAAAAACCCTAAAAAATTCAAACGTTACCACAACAATTTTAAAGTTGTACGGAAAAAAATAGTTGAAGTAGAAGCACGTGATCAAATCAGAAATTTCCAGCCACCAGTAACAGGAGAAGAAATCATGGAAACCTTCAACTTAAAACCATGTAGGGAAATTGGTATTATCAAAGAGGTTATCAAAGAAGCAATTCTTGAGGGAGAAATTGCCAATGACTACGACGAAGCGAAAGCATTGATGCTCAAAAAAGGGATTGAACTCGGTTTAACACAAAACTAAATAAGCGTACGTTTTATATTATTCTTTGAAATAAAGACCCCTATGAAAAAAGACAATAAAAAAGTAATATACTGGCTACTTACAGGATGTGCCTTAATTTTTATTATGGTTGTAGTTGGTGGAATTACAAGGCTTACACACTCAGGACTTTCTATTTCAAACTATAAACTTATAAGTGGTACTATCCCCCCTATTGGTGAAGCTGAATGGCAAAAAGCATTTGAATTATACCAACAATATCCTGAGTATCAAAAAATGAATAATCACTTTTCATTACAAGATTTTAAGGATATTTATTTTTGGGAATGGTTACACAGAGTTATTGGTCGTTTTATCGGCCTGGTATTCTTTTTACCTTTCGTATATTTTTTAATTACAAAGCAACTTTCAAAATCCACTATTAAGAAAGCTATACTATTACTAGTGCTTGGAGGCTTTCAAGGATTCTTAGGATGGTATATGGTTAAAAGCGGATTAGTCGACAAGCCAGATGTTAGTCACTATCGTCTTGCTGCCCACTTAACAACTGCTTTTATCACTTTTGCATATACGTTTTGGGTAGCATTGGATTTATGGTTCCCAAACAAAAAAAGCATCGATAAAAAACTACGTAATTTTATCAGATTTACCTTAGCTATATTAATTGTTCAAATAATTTACGGAGCCTTTGTCGCAGGTTTAGATGCTGGTTTTATACACAATCATTGGCCTATGATGAGTGAAGGGAAATTTATTCATGAAACGGTATATATAGAACAAAACCCACTATATAAAAACTTCATCGAAGGAAAAAGTGGCGTCCAATTTATTCATAGAACGCTTGCTTATATAGTTGTAATCTTCATCTTATTAATTTGGAAAAAAACAAGAAATTTAAATATCACAGCTTGGCAAAACAAAGGCGTTAATAGTCTTTTTATATTAGTAGGACTACAATTTATATTAGGGATTCTTACACTTTTACTACATGTTCCAGTTTGGCTAGGTGTTGCACACCAAATTGGAGCGTTTTTTTTACTTTCAGCAATGACTTTTACGTTACATCGTTTTAGTAAATAAAATAATTGTCGATTTTTGCACCACAATAAAATAATAGTACCATGATATACCGTTTTAGAGTAATACTAGATGACAAGGATGATGTATTTAGAGACATCGAAATAAAAGCTGACACTACTGCAGAAGATTTTCACAATGCAATTGTACAAGCATTTGGATTTGATGGAGGCGAAATGGCTTCTTTTTATTTAAGTGACGAGGAATGGTCTCAGGGTGAAGAAGTAGCTTTGTTTGATATGAGCGAAGGTGGAGAATCTGTTCGTATTATGAACGAAACGTCTTTAGACGATATCATTACAGAACACAAAAGAAGGCTGATTTATGTATATGACTTTTTTAATATGTGGACATTCCTTGTAGAACTTGCAGAAATAGCAGAAGCTCAAGACGGGACAAGCTACCCTAACCTAATGTACAGCCATGGTGTTTTACCTGATAGCCCACCAGAAAAAGTGTTTGAAGCAGAAGAGGAAAAAGAAAACGAGGACATGGACTTTGAAGGTTATGATAGCTTAGAAGACAATGCCTTTGATAATTATGATGATTTATGGAATTAAATCCCATATATTTATAACATCCGAATTAACTCAAAGAAGTTGGCTGTTTAGCTACTGACATCTTTAGAAATCGTATATAAGTGATTAATACTATAATTTTTCACTCATCGTAAATAAGTAGTAACATCATCAAAAGAACCACTACTATTAAATTAATAAACCACCTAGTGGGCAGTTTTATAAATAACTAACCAAAGTACTATGATTAACTTATACCAAACCAATATAGAAAACTTATCAATTCATAGAGTTGGTAATAAAAGTAAAGCTGAAGGCGCGTTTTTATCAAAAGAACCCTATGCTCTTGATGATGAATTAATGCCATTGTTAAAAGACTTTTTCTTTAAACCATTTAGAGAAAAAGAAGAGAATTACTTTCAATTTGCAAATGAAGTAGACTTAGAGTTTAATGAATTGCATAAAATGGCAACTGAAATTTTCTCAAATCCAGATACCATACACGAGGCTTCAAAAAAAATAACAACACATTTGTACAACCAATCTATGCATCCGCATATTAAAAACGGGGAAGTATATGTGACATATTTGAGTAACTTGGTTATTGACAACCAAAAAGTTGATGGAATTGGTATTTTCAAAAGTGAATTGCAACATGATTTCCTTCAGTTTAAAGAGCAGGACGAAACTTTAAATGCCATATTACAACAAGGTGTGAACCTTAAAAAATTGGACAAAGGGTGTATTATTTTTAATATTGAGCAAGAAAACGGGTTTAAAATTCTTTCTGCTGACTCTAATAAATACGATACCAAGTACTGGTTAGAACAATTTTTAGGAGTTGACGCTTTAGCGGATGATAACTTTATGACAAAAAAGTACTTGCAACTATGTCAGAATTTCGCAAAAGATGTTGTTTTCCCAGCAGAAGATAAAAAAGAAGAAGTGATGTTCATGAATCGTTCGATGGACTATTTTGCTAAGAACGACAACTTTGAAGAAACAACCTTCCTAAACAGTGTTGTTGAAAACCCGGAGTTAATCCCGGAGTTCAAACATTATAAAGAAGAGAAAGGACAGAAATTTAATGTTGAAGACCTTACCGAGTTTCCAATTTCCAACACAGCCGTAACAGCTTCTAGAAAAAAGATTAAAAACGTAATTGATTTAGATACAAATATTCAAATTAAAATGGACTTCATTAACCCAGAATCAGCTGAAAAATTCGTTGAAAAAGGATGGGATGAAGAAAAACAAATGTATTATTATTTAGTCTACTTCAATAAGGAACAAAAAAGCTAGTTGTCACAATACAATTACTAGTAACTTTATTAATGTCAGATTAAACGTATCGATTTCGATACGTTTAATCTGACATTTTTTTGAGCTTTTAAAACAACAAAAGCCAAAAAGGCACCCTAAAATTTTCAGGATGCCTTTTATATAGGTTACAAAATACAGCTACTCTCTTTAGTAAGACTTTGGGGCTTAGACTAATATCCTCACAGCTGTATTTGGTGTATTACTACATTAAAGATAACACCTAAACAACTCAACACAAGCTATTTACGATACAAAAACACAAGATTTCGATAAAACACATATTCTTTGGACGAAATGAGCCATTAAAACTCTCAGATCACCGTAAGTTTTAATGTTTTAGGGTTATAAACTGAAAAAGCACCCTAAAAATAGGATGCTTTTCATTATAAGTTACATTTCTTACTACTCTCTTTAGGTAAGCTTATGGGGCTATAACTAATGTCCTCACAGCAATGTAATGTAATTATGTTTCAAATATACCAATTTTCATAACACCTCCAAATAAATCTTGAAAAATTTTAGAAATTCATTTTTCTTGTAACAAAAAAGTCTCTAAAGCGTCTTGTAATTATAATCAATCAAAATCATGTCAGAAACAATTCTATCAATCAAAAACCTAAATAAAACCTACGGAACTCTTCAAGCAGTAAAGGATTTATCTTTTACTATAAAAAAAGGGAATGTTTACGGTATTTTAGGTCCCAACGGAAGTGGAAAATCAACCACCTTAGGTATTGCGTTAAATGTAGTTAATAAAACCTCAGGAGAATTTTCCTGGTTCAATAACACAGTAAGTACCCATGATGCCTTAAAAAAAGTAGGAGCAATTATTGAGCACCCAAATTTTTATCCATATATGTCGGCTTATGACAACTTAAGGTTAGTATGCAAAATTAAAGGAATATCCACGGATATCATCAATAGTAAATTAGAATTGGTTGGACTAATAGAACGTAAGGACAGTAAGTTCAGAGCGTTCTCGTTAGGTATGAAGCAACGTTTAGCAATAGCATCAGCTTTATTAAACGACCCAGAAATATTAATATTAGATGAGCCTACCAATGGTTTAGACCCTCAAGGAATACACCAAATAAGAGCTCTAATAACTAAAATAGCCTCACAAGGAACCACTATTTTATTAGCTTCTCACCTACTCGATGAAGTTGAAAAAGTATGTTCTCATGCAGTAATACTCAGGAAAGGGGTTAAAATATACGAAGGTAGAGTTGATGAACTAATTGCTACCAAGGGCTTTTTTGAGCTGAATGCTACTAAAAAAGAAGCTTTGCTTGATTTTTTAAATAACCATTCAGCATTTGGAAATATCAAAGAAGAAGAAGGAAAAATAATAGCGCTCTTAAATGAGGACATATGTCCAGAAGAGCTAAACAAAACCCTTTCTGAAAAAGGAATTTTCGTATCGCATTTGGTCAAAAGAAAAGAAAGTTTAGAAAAACAATTCTTACAACTAACTAACAATAAATAAGCCTCAATGAAACGTTTACTTCAAATAGAATTTCAAAAATTATGGCAAAACAGGATGAGTAAATTCCTTATTATTGCCTACTTTTTCTTATTAACTTCAATAGCATTAATCGCGGCTATTAAATTTGACATAGGACCTATAAAATTTCATTTAGCGGAACAAGGTATTTTTAACTTCCCATACATATGGCACTTCAATACCTTTGTAGCTTCTCTTTTTAAGTTGTTTTTAGCTATCATCATCATATCCATGGTAGCCAATGAATATAGCAACAGAACCTTAAAACAAAACTTAATTGATGGATTAAGTAAAAAGGAATTTATCTATTCCAAATTTTTAATGGTGGTTGTCTTTTCTATTATATCTACTGTATTTGTCTTTCTAATTTCACTAGCATTAGGTATTGGGTATTCTGACTATACCGAAGTTGGGATCATTTTCTCTGAGCTTGAGTTTATACTAGCTTATTTTGTAAAACACATTGGATTCTTTTCATTCTGTTTATTTATTGGAATGCTGATAAAACGTTCAGCCTTTGCTTTAGGGTTTTTAATTATTTGGAATTTTATTGAATGGATTATATACGGATTACTTTTTTGGAACTTCGGAAAAGGAAGTACCTACCCTGACACCATATTAAGTTTTTTTCCATTCCGTTCTATGAGCAATTTAATCGACGAACCAATTTCACGACTTTCAGCGGTAAAAGCTGTTGCCAGCCAAGTAGGAGAAAACCTCTCCTATGACTATGCAGTACATTGGTATGAAATTGCAATTGTAGCAGTATGGTCCTTCTTGTTTATTTTCGGGGCTTACAAACTATTATTAAGAAGAGATTTGTAAAAACAAATTCTTTTAAACAGCCTGAACATCATAAATACGCAAGTTGTATATTTATGATGTTCAGGCTGTTATTCTTCATAAATAACATATTCACATTATTTTGTGCTATTTATCGTTTTTTTTTGCGTTTAAAGGGTAGGGTATTTACCTTGCAAGCTGTTATGAATGATAGTAAGGGTAACCTATAAATTAACTTTAATGTCATTTAAACATTTAAACAACCCCTAATTCCTATGAAACAGCAATACCTTTTATTTATTATATCCTTGTTTTTTACCGCTTTTGTAAGTGCACAAGTCCAAGGGCCAATAACTGTTGATAACACAACATACAACCCACAACAATTAATACAAGATGTATTAATTACTGGTGATTGTGCCAATACCTCAAATTTCAACTCTTCTATTAATGAAGCACCAACTGGAATTGCATATTTTGAAAGAGGTACTACAATACCAGGTGTTCCAGAAAATTTCCCTTTCGCAAATGGAATAATATTAAGTACTGGAAATGCAATGCAAGCTGCTGGCCCTTCAACCCCTCAAGCAGATAGTAATAATGGCGGGGGAGCTGACACAGATTTAGAAAGCGCAAGTCAAATAACAGGTACTGGAAATAGATCATATATAGAATTTGATTTTGTACCACCTACTAGTCAAATTAACTTTAATTATTTATTCGTTTCTGAAGAATATAATAAAAATTTTGAATGCACCTACTCAGATTCATTTGCGTTTATTTTAACTGACTTAACAACGAATACAACTACCAATTTAGCTATACTCCCTACAACTGATACCACTAGCTCATTTGTAACATGTACAAATGTAAGACCAGCAGTTCCTGGAAATTGTGATACTCCTGCAAATGAACAATATTTTGAAGGGTATAATTTCGACCCAGCGGATGCTACAGTAGAAGCGAATTCACCCATAGTTTATGGAGGGCAAACAATACCTTTAACTGCTACCGGAACAGTTACTCCAGGAAATCTATACCATATTAAATTGGTTATTGCAGATCAAGGTGATACAGCTCTTGACTCTGCGGTATTTTTAGAAGGTGGTAGTTTTGGCTTAGGAATCACACTTGACGTAACTGGGTTACAAATTGTAAATGGTACTGCAAATGCATGTACCGGTACAGATGTTGTCATTAATGGTGCAGCTAGTGGAAACACACAATTACCTATTGATTATCAATGGTCAGATTTAAATGGACCAATAGCAGGTGAAACTACAGCAGCCATAATCGTTACTACTGCAGGAACATATACACTAACAGGTTCATTTACTTTTCCTGATGGAACAAGCTGTAGTGATAGTCAATCAATAATTGTAAACTTTTTTGATGTACCAGTGGCCAATCAGCCAGAAAACTTTATACTTTGTCCTACCAATGGTACCGATTTTGAACCCTTTACCCTTACTGACAATGACGATGATGTTTTGGGAGGGCAAACAGCTGCAGATTTTACGATTACCTATCATGCTAGTCAAAATGATGCAGATACTAACACTTCGCCTTTAGTTAGTCCGTACACCAACATTACCAATCCACAAACAATTTTTGTACGTATTGAAAATAACGGAAACACCAATTGTTATGCAACCAATTCATTCACCTTATCAGTTGGTTCTTCCACTACAGCAACTCAACCTACAAATCCTATTGTTCGTAAATGTGATGATTTAGCGGATGGTACTGAAAACTTTGATTTAACGCAATTTGATGCTGAAATTTTAGGAACACAATCAAATACCGATTATACTATTAGCTATCATTTATTAGAAGTGGATGCAATTAATGGCGCACCCTCTATTATAAACACAAATCCATATGCTTCAGCAGTAGCTGAACAAATAATTTGGGTTCGTGTGGAAGACAATAACAATAGTGACTGTAATGCAGTTACCTCATTTACAATTTTTGTTGACCATATTCCAGTTGCGGTTCAACCATTGGAAATGCGTAATTGTGATGTAGCTCCTTTTGGAGAAGAAACATTTAATTTAACCACACAAAGCGAGACTATTTTAGGAGGTCCAATTGCTGCAGGTGGTTTAGACCCTGCATTGTACACCGTTAGTTACCACTGGGTAGACAACACCGACCCTGCAAATCCAGTTGATATGCCAATTGCTGATCCTACAGCGCATACAACACTAGCACCAGCATTATCTCAAGAGATATTTGCTACAGTTGCTAACAATGACAATACAAGTTGTAGTACTGTAACTAGTTTCTTTATTTTCAGAGACCCTATTTATACTACTGCAGTACCAAGCGTCGACTTAAACCTTACTGAGTGTGATTACAACAACTCAGGTGACTTAATAGAAGTATTTGATCTAAACGCGCAAATACCTACAATATTAGGTGCAGGTGTACTTACTGCTACAGTAACTTTTTATGTAGCTGAAGCAGATGCTACAGCAAACAATGTTGCAAATGCCATTACTGTACCTAATGCAAGTGCTTTTACTTCAACTACAACAAATGTTGCGCCGTTTACGCAAACTATTTACTACACCATTAGTAATAATGACAATGTAACTTGTTTTTCAACAGGTTCTTTTGAACTTAGAGTAGATGGATTACCTGACATTGTAGCACCTACTGAACCTTTTCAAGCATGTGACTTAGATTTAATAGACGGATTCACTGATTTCGACTTCGCTAGCCCAGAAGCAATAGATATTATTAATACAATAATTCAAGGAAACACAACCTATTCAGTAAGCTTTTTTGCAAATGCTACGGATGCACAAAATAACAACAATGCATTACCTACTTTATACGCTAATCAAGCTAATCAAACAGTACATATTAGAATTGAAGACACCATAACGAATTGTGTTACTTACACTACGTTAAATTTAGAAGTAATTACTGCTCCACAATCATTCCCATTTACCAACCCAATAATTTATTGTGATACGGACAATGACACTTTTGGATATTTCGATTTAAATTCGATAGTATCTGACCTTACAGGTAACATACCTGGGGTTGTAGTAGAATTTTTTGAAACAGAAGCTGAAGCAAACTACAGTGCTGTGAACTCACCAAGTGTAGGGGTTATAGACACTTCTGTATTATATGAAAATGTTGATACTGATGGTGATGGTATAGGTTCCACACAAACCATTTACGCACAACTTTCTGTTAACGGATTAGAATGTGTGACATTGATAGAAGTAAATTTACTAGTAATCAACAGTCCTGTATTACCAAGTGAAGCGCTTATTTATGCACAGTGCGAAGAATTGCCAAACATCGCAGATGGAATAGTAGTTTTTGACTTGCCTTCATACGAACAAACAACATTATATGCTGAAATAATTGCAGCTGGAGGAGATACTTCAGAATACA